>ERZ779737.958-NODE-958-length-24376-cov-22.216274_pt1 | contig 24376 bp, 28 predicted proteins | sample MGYA00511889_ERZ779737 | MGnify/ENA primary metagenome ERZ779737 (study PRJEB29588, sample SAMEA2163575) | human gut metagenome | biome: human gut; feature: human-associated habitat; material: faeces | place: Denmark | collected 2008/2010 ... | reverse complement strand
CTGCCCTAACAGGGGTGGGAGAGTAGGTAGCCGCCGCCCCTTAGAGCCCTCGGAGCATGACGCTCCGGGGGCTTTTTTTATGTCTACGTCTTCTATTCTCCCGTTTCCCTACGCAACGGGAGGCCGCGCAGCAAATTGTTCCTAAGAGTCAGTTCGTTGACGGAAGGTATCAGCCGGCGGAATTTATTGAAAGTCTCGCGCGATATGTCGAAGTGGCGGCAGATATCCAGTATAGTGTATTGGTCTTCCAGCATCTCCAGTACAGTGTGCGTGTTGTCTATCAGGATGTTGAGCTTGGTGTAACTGCCTTTCCGACGGCCTAGGATTACTCCGTTGGCCTTACGCATTGCCAGGGCCTCCTTAGTACGCATTGAAATGAGGTTTCTCTCTATTTCTGCTACCAGGCCGAAAGCAAAGCACAGAACTTTGCTGTTGATACTGTCATCGAAGGTATATCCTTCCTTGGTAGTGTATAGTCGGATTTTCTTCCGCAGACATTTCCCCATAATCTCCATGATGTCGGTGAGAGTGCGGCTTAGTCTGGATATTTCAGTAACAATTAGTGTGTCACCGGGCTTGAGCCTGCGCAGCAGACGACCCAGTTTCCGCTCTTTTTCGTTTTTCTTTCCGCTGACGATTTCCGTGACCCAGCAGTCGACAGTGAGTTGTCGTGCTTCAGTGTAGCGGAGGATCTCCTCCTTCTGATTGGCCAAATGCTGTTTGCCAGTACTGACCCTGAGATAACCTACAATCATATTTAATTGAAAATTTAACCGGGGCGACATTGCCCCAGGATAAAATTAGCAATGTGCGCGGTATTCTGATGGTCAGCCGGGTTCTATCCTGAAAAGTTTGTTATATTTGCCGGCAAAATCCACATTAAATATGCAGTACAGTATCGGAGACAGAGTCAGGTTCATGGACTTTGACGGAGACGGTATGGTTACGGCTGTCCTTCCGCACGGGCTTTTGGAGATAGAGGTCGAGGGGATGAGTATGAGGGTGTCGGCCGGAGAGGTAGTCCCGGTAAATGCCCGTGACGGAGAAGATGAAAGTCTTCTCTACGATGGCAATACTAATCTCTCCCGTTTCAAGCAGTGCGCTGCTCCTGCGCATCGCTCCGTCCCGACCGGAAAGAAATCAGGGCGTCAGTCGGATACAATGGAAGTGGACCTGCATCTGGATAGGATACGGCAGAAATATCCGGCATCCCGCAATGTCCCTGACGAGGATGCTCTCTACGTCCAGCTGGATGTATTCGAGAAAAGTATGTCCGAGGCATTCAGAAGAGGGGTGCGGACGGTAATCCTTATTCACGGCAAAGGCCGTGGTGTCCTCCGTTCCGAGCTCCTTCGCCGTCTTCGGGAATATCCCGGTGTAGTGGTTCGGGATGCTTCTGCACTGCGTTACGGCAGCGGTGCCCTGGAGGTGAACATCAGTTTGTAGCAGTAAATGCACCCGGCGACGACGGCCAGCAACAGCAGGTTCCAGAGAATGGTCATTCCCCATCTGACAGGGTGGGCAAAGTCACGATAGGGCGAATCTCCTTCGGAATATCTGGCAAAGGCATTGGTATAGACGGTGGTGCCGTTATCATACCATGCAGTCATTCTCACGTAGGGATCTTCCGGTGCCATGACATATTGTATTGCACTGGAGTTGAATGTGGAATCCACTATTGTCCCGTTCTGGGAGATGACTCTGATGGCACTGGCCGGAGCGCTCAGACGCATGTATACGGTGTCTCCTTTGAGTCCGATATCCTCAATTCTGGGCAGTATCAGGTTCTCCGCGTGTTTGACGGCAGTATCTCCGTTCCCGAAGTCAGGAACGCGGGTGGTGTAGAAGTTCCCCTTGAGCAGCTGCTCGCGGATGTCTTTCCAATAGGGGGTGGGAGTGTTGATCCAGGAACAGCGGCGGGCAATGGATGCATGGGCCTTGGAGTTGTGATTGTCATCGTTGATACAGTTGTGGGCGTAGCGTCCGGCGGACAGAGCCTCATCCCAGTGGTTCAGGCTGGTGCCTCTGCCGTGGTCTTTCTCGCCGAATCCGGCGTCTCCCTCGATAAGTCTGTATCCCGAAAGATGCTCCATCACTCTCCTGTCTATAGTGAGGGTCCGGTTGGGATGGTTGAACTGGACGAAGTCTCCGTCATCAGCCAGCCTGTCTATCATGAACTGTTTCTGGGACAGTAGAATGGGCAGGATGTGGTCGAATTTCTCCACTTTCTCGACGCCGTATGCGTTGATGTGGAATTTGAAGAGGTTGTACCCGTGCTCGTATCCGGCTATGTATAGGGATGAGTCTATGGGGTGGGGAGTGAGGGCCTGATGATTGGTGAAGCCCAGGATGTCGTATCCGTAGCTCATGTAGTCGGCGTATACCACATCAGGGTAATAAGGACATTCGTTGATGCCCTTGTCCACCTTGGTGTGGGTGTGCAGGCATGCGCGTTTCCATCCTATGGATGTATCCAGGTCTGCGTAGGGATTGTATATATTTTCCCCGCTGAAGGGAACCGGACCTTCGAACCGGTATATGGGTGAGATACTGAAAATGGCGAGAACCAGAACTATCGCCAGTAGAATGGATGCCAGTATTTTCCCGGCGATTTTAAGAAATTTTGTCATTTTGTGAAGTCACAATTAATAAATATCGCATTGAACGTCGCAAATTTATAAAAACTGACCTTTATTTATTATTTTTGCTTTTTTAAAATCGAAAATTATGTGCGGAATTGTAGGATATATGGGCCCGAAACAGGCGGCCCCCATCTTGATCAAAGGACTTCACAGACTGGAATACAGGGGCTATGACAGCGCCGGTATAGCACTTATCAATGCTGAGGGTACGCTTTCGGTATATAAGTCAAAGGGCAAGGTCAGCGACCTGGAAAAACTTATCAGCGACAAGGATACCACAGGAACAGTGGGCATCGCGCATACCCGCTGGGCCACTCACGGCGAACCGAATGACGTAAACGCCCATCCCCACTATTCGGAGCACAAGAACCTGGCTCTGATTCACAACGGTATCATCGAGAATTACAAGGCCCTGAAGAAGGAACTGCTCAACAAGGGCTACCATTTCCAAAGTGACACCGATACGGAAGTCGTAATCCAGCTCATACAGTATATGATGGATTCGCATTCCATCTCCCTGACAGAGGCAGTACCCCTGGCTCTCAGGAATGTGGTGGGCGCATACGCCATAGTTGTGATTGACAGGGACAATCCCGATATCATGATTGCTGCCCGCAAAGGCAGTCCGCTGGTGGTCGGTATCGGTAAGGAAGAGTTCCTCATCGGCTCGGACGCCACGCCTATCGTAGAGTATACCGACAGGGTGATATATCTGGACGACGAGCAGATTGCGGTGATGGAGAGAGGTGGCGGCATCCGCATCACGGACTTGCGTCAGGTGGAGGTGACTCCTATCGTAAAGAAGCTGGAGCTCAACCTGAGCGAGATAGAGAAAGGTGGATTCCCGCACTTCATGCTCAAGGAGATATACGAGCAGCCCAACACCCTCAGAACGTCCATGAAGGGCCGTCTTCATCCGGAGCTCGGCGAGGTAAAGCTCTCCGGTATCATTGACAACAGGGACAGGTTCCTCAATGCGAGGAGAATCATCATCTGTGCCTGCGGTACCTCGTGGCATGCGGCCCAGATAGGTAAGTACATGATAGAGGAACTGGCAAGGATACCTGTCGAGGTGGAGTACTCTTCCGAGTTCAGATACAGGAAACCAGTGATTTTCAGTGATGATATTGTAATCGCCATATCTCAGTCCGGAGAGACTGCCGATACTTTGGCAGCCATCAAGCTGGCCAAGGCCCATGGAGCATTCCTCTTCGGTATCTGCAATGTGGTCGGCTCCTCCATTCCCCGTGAGACGAATTCCGGATGTTATACACATGCCGGTCCTGAGATAGGTGTGGCCTCCACAAAGGCATTTACTGCCCAAGTTTCTACACTTGCCCTGCTTGCCCTGTCGCTTGCCAAGGAGAAGGGCACCATTACTGAAGCCCGCAGACGTGAGCTGGTGGAGGAACTGCAGCGCATCCCTGAAAAGATAGAGAAGATTCTCAGGCACGATGAACTTATTTCGCGTATAGCCAGTGTCTTCACATATGCGCATAACTTCATCTATCTCGGCAGGGGCTACAATTACCCCGTGGCTCTCGAGGGTGCGTTGAAACTCAAGGAGATATCCTATATCCATGCCGAGGGATATCCTGCCGCAGAGATGAAACACGGCCCCATCGCCCTGATAGATGACGAGCTTCCAGTCGTGGTAATTGCTACCAGGAGAGGCAAGTACGACAAGATTGTCAGCAATGTGCAGGAGATAAAGGCCCGAAAGGGACGTATAATCTCAATAGTCACGGAGGGTGACACGGATGTCAGGAATATTTCGGACTGGAGTTTCGAGATACCTGACACCGAGGAGTGCTTCGTGCCTCTGCTGTCCACCATCCCTCTTCAGCTGCTGGCATATCATGTGGCTATCGCCAAAGGCAGGGATGTGGACCAGCCGAGGAATCTGGCCAAATCGGTTACAGTAGAGTAGTCCGTTTTCTGTCGATTACTACGGTGCCGTCGTTTCCTATTATGTAGGAGTAGTCGTAGCACCCGATGATGAAGGAACTGCCGGTATCGGGATTCTCCCTCAGCGACGTCATATAGTCGAAGTTGAATCCCATACCGAACAGGGCCACGAAGGATATTCTCCGCTCTCCCATGGCATACAGCTTTTCGATGATGGCGTGATTTTTTTTCAGAATCCGGTCAATCCTGGCGACTTCTTCGCGTCGTTCCCGATAGATGCGGTTGTTGTACATCGTCCTGCATGAATCCGAGCAGAATCTTTTGTCGGACCTTCCTGATATGAGCCCATTGCAGTTAGGGCAATACCTGTTCTCCTCTTCCATACGCTCTTGTTTTAGATAGTTGTTGCGGCAAATATAGGCAGATACCTGAATACGAAAGTGTCGCAAACGTAAATTTATTTGCATGTGGCCGGCTGTAGCCGATTGTAAACGACTATAACCGGTTATAGCCGTTTATAAGCGTTTCGAGTGCGGAAAATCCGGCGGATTATTCCTTGTTTTGCTGCCGTAAACATTGTTCAACAGTTAAAATCAAGATTATGGACAGATCATTCAACCGAATCGAACTGCGCGGAAACGCAGGACAGGACGCCAGGATCATGCAGGTGGGCGACAACACGGTGGCCAGATTCAGTATCGCCACAAACGAGACGTACAAGGACCGCTCGGGTAATCTAAAGGAGGAGACTACCTGGCATTCCGTGACAGCCTGGTCAGGGAAGGGAATGCCGGACTTCTCGCGTATCTGCAAGGGCTCTTGCGTCTATGTTCTGGGACGTCTGCGGCAGAACCGTTACACGGCGGCCAACGGGGAGGAGAGGACTTTCTACGAGGTGCTGGCTACGAGAGTCAAAATTGAGGAGCCGGAGATGACATAAAAGCATTATATTTGCCTTTCGAAAATTTTTCAACATGGCAAGGACAATTTACATCTACAACACATTATCACGGAGAAAGGAAGAATTCGTACCGGTACATCCGGGCATGGTGGGCCTCTACGTCTGCGGCCCTACGGTTTATGGAGAACCGCATCTGGGACATGCCAGACCGGCAGTGACCTATGATGTGCTGGTGCGCTTCTTCAGGTATCTGGGATATAAGGTAAGATATGTCAGAAATATAACTGATGTGGGGCATCTGGAGCATGATGCGGACGAGGGTGATGACAAGATCGCAAAGAAGGCCCGTCTGGAATCTCTCGAGCCTATGGAGGTGGTACAGACCTACACCATAGCCTACCATGACGCAATGCGCAGGCTCAATACTCTGCCTCCGAGCATAGAACCCAGGGCTTCCGGACACATTATCGAGCAGATAGAGCTTATCAAGCGGATTCTTGACGCCGGTTTCGCTTATGAGAGCAACGGCTCCGTGTACTTTGACGTGCCTGCCTACAACAGGAAATATCACTACGGAGTGCTTTCAGGCCGCAATATCGATGAGATGATGGCCAATACCCGTTCCCTGGACGGTACGGGCGACAAGCGCTCGCCCTATGATTTCGCCCTGTGGAAGAAGGCCTCGCCTCAGCATATAATGAAGTGGCCGTCTCCCTGGAGCGAGGGTTTCCCCGGCTGGCATCTGGAATGTTCGGCCATGAGTGAGAAGTATCTGGGAGAGGAGTTCGACATACATGGAGGCGGGATGGACCTGCAGTTCCCTCACCACGAGTGCGAGCTGGCCCAGAATACGGCATCCCGCGGTCAGGGAGGGGTGAAGTACTGGATGCACAACAACCTTCTGACCGTCAACGGTCAGAAGATGGGTAAGTCCCTTGGCAACTTCACGACCCTTGCGGATCTGTATAAGGTCTATTCTCCCATGACCATCCGCTTCTTCATCCTGCAGGCCCACTACCGAGGAACGCTGGATTTCAGTAATGAGGCCTTGTCCGCAGCGGAAAAGGGGCTGAAGAGGGTGCTGCAGGCGGCCAGGGATTTCAAGAACATTCAGCATACATCCGGAACGGAAGTCAATCCGGAGATTGCCGGGCTCCCCGAGAAAGTAGTGGAGGCCCTGTGCGACGACCTCAATACTCCGGTCGCCCTGGCCCATGTCTTCGATGCCGTAAGACTGCTCAACCAGGCCAAGGACGGAAGCCTCAGGCTGTCGGAAGCGGATTACCGCTCTCTGTCTGAGATATTCTGCAGGCTGGTTCCGGACGTACTGGGACTCATCGACGAGGTCTCCGCCTCTTCTGAGGAGAAGACAGTGGAGGGCCTGATGGATATGATCCTGGAGGTGCGCCGCGATGCCAAGGGCAGGAAGGATTTCGCCACCAGTGATTCCATCCGCGACAGACTCAAGGCCTTGGGCATATCCATAAAGGATACCAAGGAGGGGACTGAGTGGAGCATGTAGGAACCATAAAACAAAAAATATGAGTATATTGGAAAAAGAAAGCAATCCGCAGTCCAGGCAACGGAGATACTGGGGCAAGACCCTGATATCATTCCTGGTGGTATTGTGCTCCATGCCTCTGGGGCATGCGATGATGATTCTGATGGAACATTTTATTCCAGGACCTGCCCTCCACGGCTGTGCCTTTGCGATGGGCGCCGTGGGACTCGGAATAGTCATCACCGGTGTATTTGTAAAGGGAGATACGAAGCAGACCCTGCTGGGGCTTATCGGAGGCTTGCTCTTCTGGACCGGCTGGGTGGAGTTCCTGCTTCAGTACTACGCCGCCCGCTACGGAGTGCAGCCGGAGATTGTGAACGGGGAGGTGGTAACCAAGCCGGAGTACCTGATCATGCCGGCGACCTTCGGTTTCTGGATGCTGATTATGACGGTGTATATCTTCAGTGTCAAGACAGGCTGCTATTTCATAACATGGATACAGAAAAGGATATTCGGCAGACGTAAGGATGAGATAGTGACCCGTCCGTTGACCCGGCACACTTCCATTACGACATTCATGGAGCTGAACATGATGATGTGGGCCTGCTACCTGCTGCTTATGTTCTGCTATGATCCCCGTTTCCTGGGCGACCATCATCCTGTGACGCTTATTATCGGTGCCGGCTGTCTTATCGGAGCCGTCTTCATGTTCATAAAGCAGCTCAGGATAGCCTCGTGGGGTGCCAATATCCGTATGGCCATAGCTACGGTGATAGTCTTCTGGACTCCCGTGGAAATCATGGGCCGCATAAACCTCTTCAACGAGATATGGGTGGCTCCTCTGGAACATATCACCGAGATGGTCATCATCCTCGCGGCCTTCCTGATCCTGGCCGCATGCCTCATCTACGGTGCTCTCCGCAGGAAGAGGCAGCAGTAGCCCATTCATGAGCAGAAAATAAAGTATAACCCCTCTGAGGTATCGGATCCCGGGTAGGGAAGGACCTCAGAGGGGTGTACTGTTTCTTCTGCGGATCTTTTAGGATGCCCGCAGTAAGCAGCGCCTATTCATCGTAGTTGAAGCGGATGTCCTTGATGATGTCTGGATGGAGGCTGTTGGATACGGGGCAGGTGCGGGCGGCTGACTCGATGAGTCTCTTGGCCTTGTCATCGTATTTCTGCCCTTTGGGGAAGGTAATGTCCACGACGATGCGTGCCACGCGGCGGGGATTGGCGGCCATCTCTTTCTCTATTTCTACAGTGGTTCCGTCAATGTTGAATCCGTAGGACTGTGCGGAGATGCCCATGATGGTCAGCATGCATGAGGCGAGGGATGCCGCGAACATGTCTGTGGGGGAGAAGAACTCTCCCTTGCCGTGGTTGTCCAGAGGTGCGTCTGTGATGATCTTGTTTCCGGACTGCTCGTGGAGGATCTCGGTACGCAGATTGCCGAGATAAGTGGTTTTCATCTTAGTCATAACTATCTGTTTTAAAAATTCATCATTCTACTATATTCCCAAGCAGAGTAGCCGATGTACAGCTCTCTACATTGATCTTGACGTATTCTCCGGGACGGTGTCCGAGGGCTGGGAAGACGCACACCTTGTTGGAGGACGTCCTGCCGAAGAGCGAGCCGCTGTCCCGTTTCGACGTACCCTCGATCAGTACCTCGTAGGTCTGCCCCACACATTCGCGGTTCCGTTCCAGTGATATGGCGCTCTGGAGCTCGATGATCTCGTTGAGCCTGCGGGTCTTGACCTCCGGCGGCACATCGTCCGGAAAGTGTCTGGCGGCCTTGGTGCCGGGTCTCTGGGAGTACTGGAACATGAAGGCGCTGTCAAAGCGGACCTTCTGCATCAGCTCCAGTGTGGCGCGGTGGTCCTCCTCAGTCTCCGAGCAGAAGCCGGCTATGATGTCGGTGGTAATGGCGGCCTCCGGAACTATTTCCCGGATTTTCTCTATTCTCTCCAGATATCCGGCCACGGTGTACTTGCGGTTCATCTTCTCCAGCATCCTGTCGCTTCCGGACTGTACCGGCAGGTGGATATGGGTGCAGATATTGGGGTACATGGCCATGGAGTACAGGACTCCGTTGCTCATGTCCTTGGGGTGGGAGGTCGAGAACCTTACCCTCATGTCCGGGGCTACGAGAGCCACCAGCTCAATGAGCTGGGCGAAGTTGACGGTCTCCGTGGGATTCTCCGGATTCTTCCAGAGGTAGGAGTCAACGTTCTGGCCCAGCAGGCTTACTTCCCGGTAGCCGGCGGCGTACAGGCGTTCGGCCTCCTTCACGATGGACTGGGGGTCGCGGCTGCGCTCACCTCCGCGGACGTAGGGAACAATGCAGTAGGTGCACATGTTGTTGCATCCCCTCATGATGGAGATGAAGGTCGTGACACCGCCCGCATCCGTGCGTACAGGGTCGATGTCGGCGTATGTCTCCCGGAGCGAGAGGACGGTATTGACCTGCTTTTCTCCATTGTCCTCGAGAGAATGCAGCATCCGCGGCAGGTCGCGGTAGGTGTCGGGACCTGCCACCAGGTCCACGGCCGGATGGGTGAGGAGCTCCTGCTTGAGCCTTTCCGCCATGCAGCCCAGGACTCCGACCGTGACCCTGCGGTGCTTCTTCTCCTGCAGGAACCGGTCGAGGCGGCCCCAGACCCTCTGTTCGGCATTGTCCCGGATGGAGCATGTGTTGACCATGATCAGATCCGCTTCCTCCAGTCCCTTGCAGGGGGTATAGCCTTCCTTCTCCAGAACGGAGAGGACTATCTCGCTGTCGTAGACATTCATCTGACAGCCGTATGTCTCTATGAATATTCTTTTGTCATTTGTCATTGCATCCGCAAAGATAACTTTTTATATCTTTGCCGGAACAAACCGCAGAGAATAATGAGAAGAATTGTACTGTTGCTTGCCGCTGTCGTACTCCTGCTCTCCGGATGTACGGATTACAGGCAGATAAGGATTGACGGAGTGACGCCGGGCAGTTTCCGGTTCAACGGAACTTCCTCCGCTACCGTCGAGCTGAAGGTGCAGGTGGATAATCCTACGGCACGCACCGTCTCAGTGGAATCAGTGGATGCCGTTCTGCTCAGGGAAGGCAGGGAATTTGTAAGATTCTCCCTGGAGGATAAAGTCTCGGCTGCACCCCGTACGGAGTCTACGGTAAGTCTGCCCGTGAGAGCCTCGGTACTGGATCCGGTGGGCATCATATCCGCCGGCCTGGATTTCAAAAGCTGGAGGCTGGAGGATTTCGTGGTGGACGGCAGTGTGGTCCTTAGTCTGGACGGGAAGATGAAAAAGACGGTCAGACTGCGGAAAGTTCCTCTCAAGGATATCGTGAATGCTTTAAAATAGGAGTTGTGATGAAAAGGTTATTCATAGCAGCGGCAGTGCTGCTCTTTTCCGTGTTGTCCCTGGAAGCGCAGACTACGGATACTCTGGCAGTGTCTCATGCAGATACAGGAGTTGCGGCGGATACGCTTGCCGGAAAGAGATATATGAACTATGACAGCCTGATGACGTATCTGGACGGTCAAGTGCATCTTTCGGATTCGCTGACCAAGGCCATGACCGGACAGGTGGACAGGAACAGGGGACGTGCAGCGCAGGGATACAGAATCCGGATATATTTTGATAACAGTCAGAATGCCAGAACAGTGTCAGAACAGATCGTCGATACTTTCAAGGTGCATCATCCGGATGTGCCGGTATTCAGGATCTATGACAATCCTTATTTCAAGGTGACGGTGGGAGAGTTCCGCACCAAGTCCGACGCCATGCGTTTTCTGGAGGCCATACGTCCGGAATATCCGACTGTCTTTCTGGTTAAAGAATCTTTCTCCACCATTTAGGCCTGAATCTGGCTGCCATGGTGCGGAGAGCTTCCTGCATGGGGGCAAGATGCCTTTCTTTCTTCTCAGGGTAGATGTCCTCCATCTTTACGAGAATACCGGTCTCCTCCACATTTCCGAATCCCGGGTTCACTGCCGTGCCGAAGACTTTCATCGAGGGTGACAGGTTCATGTAGGAGTTTATGAGCGGAGGTATGAACTCTCCGTTGAGCTTTATCTCTTTCTGAAGCACCTTATAGGCGTCGTGGTAGTCCAGGTCCTTGAACAGTTCCAGGTAGTATTTGTTACTGCAGTCGTAGTCTATCGGGTCAATGGCTGTTACGAGGCTGTCCGGATCTCCGAAATACTTGTGCAGGAAGTTGAGCAGGGTATTGCGCGCTCTCAGGTTGTACGAAGTGTACATGGTTACTTTCCCGAAGAAGTATTTGTAGTGAGTGTATTTGAGCATGAGGGCACCCAGACCGTCCCAGAGGTTGTCAAGTGCGTAAAGACTCTTGCGCTTGACGTTGATGTTCTGGTAGTTGGGCTGGATGAACGACCTGCCCAGCTCTATGGTGAAAGGAAGGTAGTCTTGTATGAATCTGTCCGAGAAGTGGAAAATCTCGCTAGTGGCCATTTTCTCCGGAGAGATGCCTCCGCAGAGAATATACCGGTAGCCTCCCAGAATCTCCTGCTCATGCGGGTCCCATACGATGAGCTGGCGGTAATAGTCCACGGGGTCAGTATCGAACTGGTCTATATCACAGTCTTTCCCCGAGCCTCCGCCTGCCAGCCGGAATGATATCTCGCGCAGCCGTCCGATCTCCTGCATGATGTTGGGAGAGTCCTTGTAGGTGACCTCATAGAGTTCGTTGTCGCCTTTGCGGGTGGTCCTTATGTACTTCGCCGCTGTAAGCTCACGGCGTATGAGCTTGCGGTCAACGGGCTTGATAACGGGTTGCATAACTGTACTTTCTTATAATGTCACACCACTCTTTGTGGCTGTGTTCTCCGGTAAGGGATGTGTATGGAACAGGCTCTCCTATATAGAGGTCGAAGGAGGTGCCTTTCTTGCGGAACATTTCGTCAGGTAGCAGGAATGTCTCGATGTTGAACTTGATACCCAGGCGTTTGCGTAGATTGGCCAGGCGGTAAAAACGACGGGAATTCTCTCCTGAAAAGAACATGGGCACGATATCCCTGCGGCTTTCTATGGCCTTGGTGACAAAGGTCTTTTTCCAGTCGAGGTCTGTTATCTCTCCGTCAATGAGCCTGGAACACAGGCCGGCCGGGAAGTATAGCACCTGTGCGTCGGAGTCGAAGGTGTCCTGGAAGAGACGTGTGTTGTCATGCTTCATCCGTCCGTATTTGTTGACAGGGACGAATACCGGAGCCAGCGGTTTGATGTACATCAGCAGGTCATTGACGATGAAGCGCACGTCTCCCATGCTGTTGCCTATGTAGGATATGAGAATCATGCCGTCCAGGCCGCCGAGAGGATGGTTGGATACGAAGATGTACCGTCCGCCGGGACTGGGGCGGGTGGAGCCGGTGAAATGCACGTTGTAGGTTACATCCAGGTCCTGAAGTATGTGTGTCGCGAAATCCACCCCTGTGTATTCCCTGTTCTTATACAGCAGACGGTTGATCTCGTCCTGGTGGATGGTCCTTTTGATATACTCAATGACGCAACGGGGCAGGCGCTCCGCAAGTCTCTTGCTTTTCCCGCGGATGACCTTCTCGACATCAACAGAAAGGATGTTGTTTTCTGGCTCCATATCTAATCGTCAAAGTACAAAGATAGAATATTTATTGTTATCTTTGAAGTCAGTTATGCTAAAACAAGGATTACAACAGAAATTACAGCAGGGACTCTCTCCTCTTCAGATTCAGACTATCAAGTTGTTGGAACTTCCCACGCTTGAGCTGGAGCAGCGCATCAAGAAGGAACTGGAGGAGAATCCCGTACTCGACGAGGCCCCTTCATCCGAGGAAGCCGATGACGGCGAGCCCAAGAATGTGTCCTTGAGCGACTACAGCAGTCAGGATGATTCTACGCCCTCCTACCGGCTGTATGTCAATAATCAGGGCAAGGACCTCAAGCCCCAGTACAATACCTTCTCCGTGAAGGAGAGCTTTCATCAGAATCTCGAGATGCAGCTGGGGTACAGCGACCTGAAAGACGAGGACAGGGCGATAGCCTCATTTATCATAGGAAGCATAGACGATGACGGGTATCTGCGCAGGGATATTGTTTCCCTGACAGACGACATAGCATTCAGACTCAACATAGAGACCACGCCAGAACATGTGGAGCAGATTCTTAAGGTCATACAGGAATTCGAACCGGTGGGCGTGGGGGCGAGGAATCTGAAGGAATGCCTGCTGCTCCAGCTGCGCGCCAAGGAGCAGACCCCCCCGAGACGGAGGGCGGAGGAAATACTCGAGAATTATTTCGAGGAATTCTCGCGCAAGCACTATGATAAGATTATGGCCCGCACAGGCATGGACAAGGAAGAACTGAAGGAGGCAATGGACGAGATAGTCCGGCTCAATCCCCGTCCCGGAGGGCAGATAGATGACTCGTATGTAGAACAGGCTCAGCAGATTGTGCCTGATTTTATTCTGGAAAACAAGGACGGTGAGCTGATTCTGACGATGCCTAAGTTCTCTGTTCCTGAGCTGAGGGTCAATAAACGGTATGCGGACCTTCTGATGAACTCCGCCTCATCTTCCGGCAAGCGCGGCAAGGAGGCGGTGGCCTTCGTCAAGCAGAAGTTGGATTCGGCCAAGTGGTTCGTGGAGGCCATAAAGCAGAGGCAGAATACTCTTCAGAATACCATGAAGGCGATTCTGGATTTTCAGCACGATTTCTTCATGGATGGGGATGAGGCCAGACTAAAGCCGATGGTCCTGAAGAATATAGCCGAGAAGACAGGCCTGGATATATCCACCATATCCAGAGTGGTCAACTGCAAGTATATACAGACCAATTTCGGAGTATATCCCCTTAAATATTTCTTCTCGGAAGGCATGAAGACAGAGAGCGGAGACGAGGTGTCCACCCGTGAGATCAAGAAAGTCCTTACTGAGAGCATCGGAGCGGAGGATAAGAAAAAGCCCCTCACGGACGAGGAGCTTGTAAGTGTTCTTTCCCAGAAGGGTTATAAGGTAGCCCGCCGTACTGTGGCCAAGTACCGGGAGCAGCTCAACATCCCCATAGCGAGGATGCGGAAGGAGATCTGATACCGGCTACAGTTTGTCTCCGTAGGCGAGATCGCCTGCATCGCCCAGTCCGGGTACGATGTAGGACTTGTTGGTGAGTTCTTCGTCAACAGCACCTGTCCATAGGGTTACAGTCTTGTGGGACAGATTCTTCGACAGATATTCGACTCCGTAGGTGCTGGCTATGGGGCATACGATGTGTGTATGGAGCGGGGTTCCGTCCTCTATGAGCTTATGATAGGCCAGTACCACAGAGGCACCTGTTGCCAGCATGGTGTCGGCCAGGATGAGGACCTTCCCTTCGATAGAGGGGGTGGTGACATATTCGAGCTTGATGTCGAATTTGTTGTCCTTGCCGTATTTGCGATAGGCTGCGATAAAGGCGTTCTGGGCGTCGTCGAAGAAGTTGAGCAGGCCGTTGTGGAGGGGCAGGCCGGCCCGGAGTATTGTGGCAAGCACTATGCTGTCAGCCGGAACATGGCACTCGGATATGCCCAGTGGTGTCGTTATCTCCACATTCTTGTAATTCAGTGTCCGGCTTATCTCGTATGCGAAGATTTCTCCTATGCGCTCAAGGTTCCTGCGGAAGCGCATGTGGTTTTTCTGGATGTTCTTGTCGCGGATTTCTGCGATGTACTGGTTCAGGACGGAGTTTCCGTCGCTCAGGTTGTGAATGGTCATAAGAATTTTTTTACAAATATATTAAATTTCTACAGACCTTCGTCGCTGAAACTGTAATACCTGTCGCCGGCGATGATCACATGGTCCAGCAGGGCTATGTCCAGCAGGGCGGCGGCGTCACGCAGGACGCGCGTCTGCCTGCGGTCAAGCTCGCTGGGGGTGGGGTTGCCGGAGGGATGGTTGTGGACGAGAATAATGGCGCTTGCAAGCTTGTCCACTGCCTTGCGGATGATGATGCGCGGGTCCAGGACAGCTCCGCTGACACCACCGGTGCTGACTTTTTCCTTGGCTATGATCTTGTTCGCCTTGTTGAGGAAAAGTACCCAGCATTCCTCGTGCTGGAGGTTGCGCAGCAAGGGTGAGAATATCCTGCTGACGGTACTTGAAGCGGTAATCCGCATCCTTGGACCCGAAGGCTCGCTTTGTATCCTGACAGCAAGCTCGAATGCCGCCAGCAGCCTGGAGGCCTTGGCTTCTCCTATCCCCTGTATGGCGCACAGCCTGTCTTTAGAGGTTCCTGTCAGCGCGTTGAGCGAGTTTCCGACTGATGCCAGAATTTCCCTGGCTACATCCACCGCGCTCTTGTCCCTGGTGCCGGAGTTGATAAGTATGGCAAGCAATTCTGAATCGCTCAGCGAGGCCGCTCCCGACACATTCATCTTTTCCCGCGGCCTGTCGTCCATTTTCCAGTTGTTGATGCTCATTGTACAGATATAAAAAAAACTTCCCGACGAAATTCGGGAAGTTTTCAGATATCTGTGTGCAGAAACGTAAATTTTTTTACTGGAGCTTGTTTACGTATACTGCGATGCCGCTTTTGAGGTTAGCTGCCTTGTTCTTGTGTATCACGTTGATCTTCGCGAGCTTGTCAATCATAGCGGATACTTTGGGGAGAAGAGCTGCAGCTGCTTCTTTGTCGGTAGTGTTTCTGAGCGCCCTGATGGCGTTGCGTGTTGTCTTTGCATAATAGCGGTTATGCAATCTGCGCGACTCGTTCTGACGGTTGCGCTTGTCTGCTGATGCGTGGTTTGCCATTTTAAATCTTTTTATATTTGGTAGAGGATAGGGGAATCGAACCCCTGTTGCAAGAATGAAAATCTTGAGTCCTAGCCGCTAGACGAATCCTCCGTATCTATGTTCCCGCACACTATGCCTGCATTTTGGGAGTGCAAAGATAGATATTATTTTCCATCTACCAAATTTTCTTTCTCGATAAGTCGGATTCCGTCGGACAAGCGCTTGAGTGACTCTTCCTTACCAAGGAGGTAGAGGATGTCTATCGCTCCTCCGGGAGTGGCCATCAGACCGGAAAGGGCTATCCTTACGGGCCAGGTCAGGGGACCCAGCTTGAGGCCGAGCTCTCCGGCGAGGGAGGTCATGGAGGCCAGCAGGGACTCCTCGGACCACTCCTCCAGGGCGGTGAGACATTCTATGGTGCGGGAGAGTATGGGAGCCGAGCTTTCAAGGGTGGATTTGTTCTTCTTGTGGATGTACAGGTTCACGTCGTATTCGGGCATCTGCAGGAGGAAGGCGATCTTCTCGGGGATGTCCGAGTATCTGGTGATACGGCTCTGCAGGAGTGAGGCCAGCTTGGGCCATTTTTCCTCCAGGAAAGTGCCTTTGATCTCCGCGAAGGGGAAGGCATCACGGATGAATACCTGAGGGTCCAGCATCGTGATGTGCTGCCCGTCCACCCATCCGAGCTTCTGGTAGTCGAAGACGGCGGGACTCTTGTGTACTCCCTCTATGGAGAACTGGGCTATGAGCTCGTCCATAGTGAATATTTCCTGCTCGCTCTTGGGAGACCAGCCGAGGAGGGCGATGTAGTTGATAATGCCCTGAGGCAGATAGCCCTGCTCTATGAGGGCCTGGAAGCTGACTGCTCCGTGACGCTTGGAGAGCTTGCTGATGGAGCCGTCGGCGTTGCGGCCGTTGATGATGGGCAGGTGTATGTACTGCGGGGCTTCCCAGCCGAAGGCCTGGTAGAGCAGCAGATATTTCGGGTTGGAGGAGAGGTATTCGGAGCCGCGGATGATGTGGGTGATGTCCATCAGGTGGTCGTCCACCACATTCGCGAAATTGTAGGTAGGCATGCCGTCGCTCTTGAGCAGTACCTGATCGTCGAGGGTGGAGTTCTCCACGGAGATTTCTCCGTAGACCATATCGTTCCAGGATGTAGTGCCCTCCAGGGGAATCCTCTGACGTATGACGTAGGGCTTGCCGGCGTCCAGCTGTGCCTTCACCTCCTCGGGGGTGAGGTTGCGGCAGTGACGGTCGTATCCGCCCTCCTGGGATTCGGTCTCCTTGTCGCCCTTCTGGCAGAAACAGTAGTAGGCTGCGCCTTTCTCCACCAGCTCGAGGGCATACTTCCTATATATGTCCTTGCGCTCGCTCTGGGTGTAGGGACCGTAGTCTCCTCCGATGTCCGGACCCTCGTCGTGGATGAGGCCGGCTGTGCGGAGAGTGTCGTAGATGACGTCTATGGAGCCTTCTACGTAGCGGCCCTGGTCAGTGTCCTCGATGCGTAGGATGAATTTTCCGTTCTGGGATTTCGCAAACAGATATGCAAAAAGCGCCGTGCGCAGATTCCCGATATGCATGTATCCTGTGGGACTTGGCGCAAATCGTGTTCTGACTATCTCACTCATAATGTATGTAAAGGGGAAAAAGAAGAAGTAGTGGATAGGGGAATCGAACCCCTATTGCAAGATTGAGAATCTTGTGTCCTAACCGTTAGACGAATCCACCGTTAGATTGGGAGTGCAAAAATATACAATATTTCCCAACTCCCAAATTTTTTTGAGAATTATTTCCAGTCAAAAGAGTAAATAATTGACTCAACCTGGCGTAAGTACTTGCGTTTGTCGTACTTAGGAGCATACACAAAAGCGTTGAGAATAATTATGTTCTCTCTGTTCCGGTCGGGGAATATGTGGCAGACGAAGGGGCCGCCCATATAATCGTTCTCCACCTCCCAGAGCCCTCTCATCTCGACCATGGTATTGCCCTGGTATTCGATATTGCGGAATCCAGGCTCAATCACCTTGTTGAAGGTCATGTAGCTGTTCTCGCGCATGCCGGGAACATTGGCCTGCCAGAGATTGTATATCTTGTCCTTAAGATATTCGGGAGAGAGCTGCTCCGCGTCGGTGTAGGGGAATTTGAAAATCAGTATGCCCTGATTGACATAGGTGGTTTCCTGTGAGATCCACATGAATTCCGGGGTATTCTTCTTGATGGTGAATCCTGTCGGGAAATATGGCGAGCCTCCGATGTTCTCGGTTACGGCCATGCGCACCTCTTTGTCTTCGTATTTCTTGGAGCTGGCTATCAGACGGTCCCGCTCTGCCTGCTCTATGGTGTTGATAATAAGTTCACGGTTGCCGGATATCAGCTCGGACGCCTCTTCCGGAGTGGTTGCGGAGACTGTCACGATGATCTGGGGTTTGGCCCATGAATTCCGGCTCATGCGTATTCCGGTGGTGTCGACCTCGGGCGAGACATTGACAATTACGATATTGCGGTGCAGGAGGTAACTTCCCGTAAATCCTCCGGGGGTAGCATTGAAAAGTTTGAAGTAAGCCTCTCTCTGGGGGAGGTAGGGGTATTCTCCGGCAAGAATCTCTCTGAGAGTGGAACCAAGCTCTCCTTCCCAGTATCCCTTGTTTATGACTACCAGCACTTCACCGGCGTTTCCGGTGATATTGGGCAGATACTTTTCCCTGTCTTTGGGCTTGCTGTTGCAGGATGCCAGCAGCAGTATGGACATCAGCATCAGAAAAGCCGTTCTAATAAACAATCTGTTTCTCATATTCAATGTTATTATAAAAGGTGTGTGAACTTGTATTACCTGAGCAGTCTCATGATATCGTTTCCGAAAGCCAGGACCATAATCATCAGCAGCAGTATCATGCCTATCATCTGGGCCACTTCCATGAAGCGGTCCGACGGCTTCCGTCCTGTAATCATCTCGTAGAGCAGGAAGAGGATATGGCCTCCGTCCAGGGCGGGAATCGGCAGCAGGTTCATCACGGCCAGCATGATGGAGAGCAGGGCGGTGATATTCCAGAATATCTGCCAGTTCCAGCTGGAAGGGAAGATGCTTCCTATGGCTATGAAGCTTCCGACGGATTTATATGCCTCGGTCTGGGGAGAGAATATCAGGCCCAGTTCCTTGATATAATGGCCTATGTTGGTGAAAGTCATGAGAAATCCGGCGGGTATGGCCTCTATCAGGGTGTATTCCTGCCGGGTAATTTTAATGTCTGAGGCATCTCTCTGGAGCAGGACGCCCATCTTGCCGTCCTGCCCTACGCGGACGGGCACTGTCAGGGTATCTGTCCCGCGCAGCAGGCCCAGGTCCACCGTCTTTCCGGCATTGTCGGCCAGGACTTTCTGCAGGTCCTGGTAGAAAGTTACCGGCTGGTCTGCAGCACTGAGGAACCTGTCTCCCACTTTCAGGTCCGCTCCGGCGTTGAGGGATGTGTCGGGTACTCCGCCTACGAGTATTGGAAGGAGGATGCCTATCATGCCGGGGGTATTGAGCATCGCCGGCATGTATTCAGGGTCTATCGTTATGTCTACGGTGTCACTTCCGCGCAGTACCGTCACCCTGCTGACCTGGTCCCGCAGCATGTCTACCTGAAGGTCCATGAAATTCTCGGAAGCCGGTTCTCCGTCGAAAGCCAGTATGCGGTCTCCGTCACGGAAACCTATCTCTTTGGCCAGCGGGCTCACTTCGATGCCGTACACGGCATCCTGGGTACGGACGTACTGCTCGCCCCAGGTAAAGAGGATAGCGATGTACAGGACTATGGCCAGAATGACGTTCATTATCACACCGCCGGCCATGACGATGAGTCTCTGCCAGGCCGGACGCGAGCGCAGTTCCCACGGCTGGGGCGGCTTTTTCATTGCCTCGGTGTCCATGGACTCGTCTATCATGCCGGATATCTTGCAGAAACCTCCGAGGGGAATACAGCCTATCCCGAACTCGGTGTCGCTGCCTTTCGGCTTGAACTTGAATATTGCTGGGGGAAAGAAGAGGTAGAATTTCTCCACCCTTATCCTGAAGATGCGTGCGGCTATGTAATGGCCGAACTCGTGCACCAGAACGAGCAGTGAGAGGGAGAGTATTACCTGTATTATTTTGAGAATTACATCCATTACCGCTTGGTTATGAGGTTAGAAGCATATTCCCTGACGGCCTTGTCGGTGTCAAGCACGGCATTGAGGTCAGGATCCTTGATGAACGAGCATTTCTCTATGGAGCGGGAGACCACTGCCGGGATGTCCGTAAACCGTATCCGTTCGTCCAGGAAGGCTGCGACGGCCACTTCATTGGCGGCATTCATGGCGCAGGGAATGTTGCCGCCCTTCTTCATGGCTTCAATGGCGATGCCCAGGCACGGGAACTTGTTCAGGTCAGGCTCTGAGAATGTGAACCCACCCAGTTTGTAGAAATCAATTCTGGGAATATCCAGGTGCAGGCGCTCCGGGTAGGTGAGGGCGTACTGTATGGGCAGTCTCATGTCCGGCAGACTCATCTGGCCTATCACGGCCCCGTCCTGAAACTCCACCATGCTGTGTATCACTGACTGAGGATGAATGACTACTGTTATCTGCGAGATGTCCACGCCGAAAAGCCAGCAGGCCTCTATAATCTCGAAACCCTTGTTCATCAGTGTCGATGAGTCTACGGTTATCTTGCGCCCCATCTTCCATCTGGGATGGTTGACAGCCTCGGAGACGGTGACGTTCTCCAGTTCGGAGGCGGGAGTTCTCAGAAAGGGCCCTCCCGATGCGGTCAGGAATATCCTCTCTATCGGAGAGTGTTCGCCCTGCAGGGACTGGAATATGGCTGAATGTTCGGAGTCTACCGGGATGATGGCGGCATTGTGCTCCCTGGCCGTCTGCATGACTATTTTGCCGGCAGCCACCAGCGGCTCCTTGTTGGCGATGGCGACAGCCTTGCCGGAGCGGAGGGCTGCAAGCGTGGGCTCAAGGCCGCAGAAACCCACCATGGCAGACAGGACGAGGTCGATGCTGTCTGCCGTCGACATTGCGTCCACGATGGAGTCCATCCCGGCGAAAACATTGATGCCGTGAGGGGTAAGGGCCTCAGATACTTCAGTGTAGAGGTCCTCGTTCGCAATTATCGCGCATGCTGCGTCGAACTCTATGGCCTGCTGTATGAGCAGGTGGCTGTTGTTGTTGGCGGTGAGCAGCCGGATGTCGAAAAGTTCACGGTGCTCTCTCACTACGTCCAGGGCCTGTACTCCTATGGAGCCGGTGGAACCCAGTATTGCAAGTCGTCTTTTTTCCATAATTGTCTTAAAAGTTAATATAGAGGGACGGGTCTATGGGCTCCCCCTTGTGCCAGAGCTCGAAATGCAGGTGCGACCCTGTGCTGATGCTGCCTGCATCGCCGGCCAGGGAGATGGTCGTGCCGGCACTCACCTTTTCTCCGACTTTCTTGAGCAGTCTGGTGTTGTGCTTGTATATCGATATGAGGTCATTATTGTGCTGAATCTGGATGTTGTAACCGGTATCGTCCGTCCAGTATGCTGCAATAACCGTACCGTCCAATACGGCGCAGACGGCGCTGTTGTTCTGTACCGCAATGTCGATGAAGGGATGCCCCTTGGCCGGGTTGTATTTCTCAGTGACGACTCCCTTGACCGGCGGGAAGAATATCAGTCCCTCGAGCCTGGGCTCCGCTCCTGAAGGACGCAGGTTGTATTTCTCTATGGAGTCAATCTTCTCCCTGAGTATGGAGTCCGCGTGGTGATCCATCGCCTCGGCTGTAATCTCGGTGCTCTCAACGCCATTTTTGGACAGGAGACTGTCCAGGGGCAGAGGCTCTTCCCCGGCGATAATCCTGCGGATATTGGTGAGCTGTAGGGTCATGATGCGCATACGGTTCTCCAGGGAGTCCACCATGGCCGCGTTCTCGACGGCTTCCCGCTGTGTGGAATAGGAGGGGTATCCCGGCATGATCCTTTTCAGGGGAGTGAAGGCCACCAGGCATAATGTGATGATGCATATAAGGGCAAGTGAACCGGCTACGGCAAATATGGCGGCATGCTTGGTGCCGCGGATGATGAACCGGAAGTCGTGGGTGTCATCATCCATGATAGCGAACAGGTATTTCCTGTCGGGCTGCTTTTTTGCCTCTTTATTTTTTTCGGACATACTTATTGACTACATTTGCAGGATGAACCGGATCATAGGAATAGACTACGGCAGAAAGCGGATAGGACTGGCGGTCTCGGACCCGCTGGGCATGTTCGCGTCCCCCCTGGACACAGTTCCGCCTGCAAAGATAATCGAATATCTCAAAAATTATGCAGCGGGAGAGGGCATATCGCTCTTTGTCGTGGGCTATCCCATGAATCTGAACAACACCCCGGCGGAAGCGGCGCGGTATGTGGATGAGTTTCTGAAACAGCTGCGCAGGAGTTTCCCCGGTACTCCGGTGGAACTGGAGGATGAGCGCTTCACCTCAGTGCTGGCGCACAGGGCAATGATCGACGGGGGAATGAAGAAGATGGACCGTAGGGACAAGGCGGCGGTGGACAAGATCAGCGCTGCCATCATACTGCAGTCATATTTGGACAGGAAAAAATATTAAAACAGAAAACGATGATATTACCTATTTATGTTTATGGCTCGGAGGTGCTCCGGGAAGTGGCGGCCGATGTGGATGTGGAGAAGACGGACAGGGCAGAGCTCCGCAAGTATATCGACGATATGTTCGAGACGATGAAACATGCCGACGGTGTGGGCCTGGCGGCTCCTCAGGTAGGGGACAGCCGCAGGATACTGGTCGTGGACGGCAATGACATAGCGGATGTCTACCCGTATCTCAAGGGGTTCCGCCGGGCGATGATCAATCCGGAGGTGCTCGAGGAGAGCGAGGAGACCGCCGATTACAGCGAAGGCTGCCTCAGTGTGCCGGACATTCACTGCAATGTGGTGCGTCCCAAGAAGATCAAGGTGCGCTACTATGATGCCGACCTGAACGTGGTGGAGGAGGAGCTGGACGAGTTCGCCTGCCGTATGGTCCAGCACGAGATGGACCATCTGGACGGTCATCTCTTCGTGGACAGGGTGGCGCCCATCCGCCGCAAGATGATAGCTGCCAAGCTGCACAACATAGCCAAGGGCAAGGCCCGCACCGCATACAAAACCAAACTCGAAAAATAAAATGGGAGCATTTCATGCATACGACATCCGCGGACGCTGGAACGTGGACTTTGACCGCAATACTGTCTACAAGGTGGGATATTTCCTTCCGGAACTTCTCGGCTGCCGTAAAGTGGCGGTAGGAAGGGACATGCGCCTGTCATCTCCAGAGGTGCACGGGGCCCTGCTGCAGGGACTGACCGATGCCGGGGCGGATGTGTACGATCTCGGCCAGGCCACCACTCCCTACGTCTACTATGCGACGGCAGCCAAGGGCTTCATGGCCTCAGTGCAGATAACCGCCTCGCATAACCCGAAGGATGACAATGGACTGAAGGTCTCCCGGGAAAATGCCCTGCCCGTGGGATACGATGCGGGCCTGGGTACTATCGAAAAATGGATTAAGGAGGGACGTCCGTGTATTCCGGTGGACGAAGCTTCCCGCGGGAAGGTGATTCCGCTCGATCTGCGGGAGGAGTATCTGGCCTTCCAGAGGCGCTATGTCGGAGACTGTTCCGGTCTGAAGATATGCGCGGATCTCTCCAACGGCATGTCGGCCCTGTTCGTCAAGGACCTCCTGCCCTCATCGGTGGAGTATATCTGCGACATTCCGGACGGTTCTTTCCCGAACCATGAGCCCAATCCTCTGGTGCTGGAGAATACCGCCATGCTCCGGGAGCATGTCAAGTCACACGGCTGCGACATCGGTGTCATCTACGACGGGGATGCGGACCGGGTGATGTTCGTGGACGAGCGGGGAGAGTTCATATCGCCGGACCTGATGATAGCCCTTATGGGACATTTCTTCATGGAAGGAGTCGGCACCAGTCCTGCTGCCCGGGAGAGAGCTGCCCTGAAGGCTGCCGGGAAGATTTCCGGAGTGCGGGCCCTGCAGGATATCCGCAGTTCCAAGGCGGTAGGGGAGTACCTCTCGCCGATGGGCGTGGAGATGAACACATGGCGGGTAGGCCGGGCATATGCGGCTCCCAGGCTCAGGGAGATAGACGGCCTTTTCGGAGGCGAATTGGCCGGACATTACTATTTCAAGGATTTCTTTTACTCGGACAGCGGTATCATGGCCTCACTCATCATCCTGGACATCGTAGCGGAGATGAAGCGCCGGGGCCGCAGCCTGTCGCAGCTCATCGCCGGCATCTCCCGTTACTGCAACTCGGGGGAGATCAATTTCCGGGTGGCCGACAAGCCCGCTGCGATGAAAGCAGTGGTGGAGCATTTCACCTCGCAGGAGACTCCTGACAGGACAATGGACTTCGACGGCTACCGCCTGGAGTTCCCGCAGTGGTGGTTCAATATCCGTCCCTCCAATACGGAACCTTACCTCCGCTTCATCTGCGAGGCCTCGTCACCGGACCTGCTGGACGTCAAGGTCGCGCAGGCCAGGGAAATCATAAAGCGTTTCGAATAACGCCGGACGTTTTCGGGAAGCACAGATACTCTGAAAAGCATGCCACCCGCGGCCTGTTAGCGGGTCCGC
>ERZ779737.956-NODE-956-length-24398-cov-5.207246_pt1 | contig 24398 bp, 19 predicted proteins | sample MGYA00511889_ERZ779737 | MGnify/ENA primary metagenome ERZ779737 (study PRJEB29588, sample SAMEA2163575) | human gut metagenome | biome: human gut; feature: human-associated habitat; material: faeces | place: Denmark | collected 2008/2010 ... | reverse complement strand
GTGCTCTTCCGATCCTGCTCCATGTTCTCCATATTGGTGGAGATGGTGGCAAGGGTGTCCACCAATACGGAAACCTTTTCGTTAATATCGTGGAAGGAGCGGGCGGTTATCTCCACCGCTTTCTCCTGCACGGAAACGGTGTCCTCGGAACGTTTGGCGGCCTCAACGGCGGATTCGGTATTCAGCACGATCTCATCGATAATGTGATGAATTTCGTCGGAGGCGGAGATGGACTGGTTTGCCAGCTTTTTGATCTGCTCCGCAACGACTGTGAAGCCGCGTCCCGCCTCGCCGGCACGGGCCGCCTCAATGGAAGCGTTCAGGGACAGCAGGCTGGTCTCCTCCGCGATAGAGTTGATCACGTTTACGATCTCCTGAATGGATTTGGATTTCTCCGCAAGGACTTCGATGGAGGAGATCACGTTCTGTGTAATATCATAGGTAGATTTTGCACTTTCGTTCAGCTTTTCCACAGAGTCGATGCCAAGGCGTATGGACTGGCTTGTGGTGGCGGTCAGATCCCGGATCTGGGTCGTGTTGCCGGAAACGGTTCTGATCTGCTCGGACAGGGAGTCCATCTGGGTAAGGCAGGCTGCGGAGTCCGTGTCGAGACGGCTCGTACCCACTTCGATCTCTCCGATGGATGCCTGAATATCCTGTGAGGTGTGAATGAAGGTCTCGCAGGTGCCCGCCACCTGTGAGGAGGCGGAGCTTAAATTGTCGGTGACGGTTTTCACGTTGGCGAGCAGATGCTTCATGTGGCCGATCATGCTGTTGATGCCGCTGCACAGAACCATAAACTCATCTTTTCTGCGTGTGTCTACCCTTACGGTCAGATCACCCTCGGATACAAGCTGAAGCTTCTTTAAAATTCCCTTGATGGTGTGCGCAAAGGAGTTGGCGATCAGCATGCCGAGGAGCCCTGCAATAATGCTGGCAGCTACGGTGATCGCGATGGACAGATTGCGGATATCGTCCGCCTGTGCCATGATCGTTGTCTGGGGAATCATGGCAACGATGGTTGCGCTCCGGGAGGCCAGCTTGGAATAAAGGAAAAGATACTGTGTATCGCCCAAAGTCACATACTGCATACCGGAGGTTTCCTCGGATGCGGCCGCCGCCCGGAAGAAATCCGTACCTCCGATGGAGAACCCGTTCGCCTCCGTGGAATAAAATTCGGAACCGTCCACGGTGATCAGCCCTACATAGCTGCCTTCCCCGCAGTCTAAGCTTGCCAGTGTGTCCGCAAGAACTGGGTAGCTGATATCTACAAGAAACGCAGCCTTGGCTCCGGCGATGCCCCGGACAAGACGCAGGCAGTATTTGGAGGAATCCGTACCCAGTGCGGCATCCGCCTCACATTGATTTCCCAGAAGAAAATAGGAGTAGGCGTCGGAGGCAACCAGCGCTCCCTGAGGGGTCTGCGCAAAAGCAGAGTACAGATTATCAAGGTCGGACTGCGTTGTTGTAATGATGGATTGCGTAGCGTCGGTGAGCAGGAATATATTGGAAATCAGGGCATCCGTGGTCACATGCCCCTTGAAGGTCGTGGCGTAGGTGGACCCAATGTTGGAGCGGCTGTAACTGTCACTGTTATACAGACCCTTTCCATAGCCCACAAGGTCGCCCTCCACATTGTAGGTCTTATAATTTGACTGTACAATGTCTATGGCAAGAGAGAGATACCGGTTCATGGCAGACATGGTTTGCAAAGAGGAAGTTTCGTAGTTCTGCGTGATCGCATTCTCCGCTTTCTTGAAAGAAGTGACGCCCAGCAGGATAATGAAACACACGGGAATCAAAAAGCAAAGCGTCAGTTTAAAGCTGATTTTCCGGAATAAAGGAATTTTAAAGGACTGTTTCTTTTCTTTCACACTGGTACCCCCTGTTTCTGCCAAAGGCAGTTGATAAGAATATCATACTATATTTGCGCAAAAATCGGGCGAAAGAATGCTTAAAAAGCATATTTTCTATGTTTTACACAAAAAGTTTCGTTTTTTTTCGTAAAAAATAGCGAAAAATGGATGGAAAATGAGCAACAAATTCTTCATATTTCTTCATAGTTTTTAGTGTTGATTTTTATATATTTGATGCTAGACTGTTTGGTAGCGGACGAAAGGAACCCAAATGCGTCTGCGGAATGGAGATTAGTATGAAAAGGAAAGCGCTTACAAGGTGTGCGGGAGCATTGCTTCTGACGGCTGCTTTGGCACTTGGGGGCTGCGGCAGCGCAGGAGCGGGCGGCACGGTGACAAATGAGACCGCTGCGGAGAAAACAAAGCAGTATGTATACCAGGAAGAGGAGGTCTACTTCTCGGACATTAATCTTAGCAATGTGTATAACATTCAGTACGCAAACGGCAGCTTATATATGAACGGGGGCAGGTATGAGGACGATGCAGCTGTTCTGTTCTATGCCGTATATAGCACAGAGGGCAATCAGCTCTCTTATGCGGAGCTCAGCTTTGAAAACGGCGGCGAAACGGGTATCTCCGAAAATATTTTTGCTGTGGGATCAGGCGGAGACATCTATGCGGTACAGACCGTGACAACAAACTCCGGCAATGAAGAGGATTACAGTTACAACGCAGTGCAAAGGATCGTGAGAAGGGCAATGTCCGATGGAAGCGAGATCGCTTCGGCTGATATCGCAATGGATAAGAACAGCGCTGTCGGAGATTATGTGAACCAGATCCTTTCGGACGGAAAGGGCAATCTGGTGCTGATCACAAGCCAGAGCGTGCTGATCTATGACGAGGAACTCAATCTGGTTAAGATGCTGAAAGCCCAGAATAGTATTGATAATGCCGTGATGCTGCAGGATGGCAGCGTGGCGATTGTGAGCTGGCAGGATAAGGGGATTGCTTTTCAGAAACTGGATCTTTCAAACGGACAGTTTTCGGAGGCGGTTGTGCCGGAGAACATGGAGGGCTATAGCTTCTATGCCGGTATCGGATATGATCTGCTGACAACCTCCTCCGATGGCGTCTATGGTCTGAACCTGGCGGATAACAGCAGTGTGCAGCTTATGAATTTTGTAGATTCCGACCTGAGCGTAAGCAGTATATACAACCTGAGTGCGGTGAGCGAAACGGAATTTTACGCCCAGTATTACAGCGACAGCGACAACAGCAGCCACTACTCGAAATTTACAAAGGTAAATCCCGAGGACGTAAAGACCAAGATCACCCTCACCATGGGAGGCATCTACATCGACTCTACCCTGCTCAGCCGGGTGGTTTCATTCAATAAGGAAAGTGACGATTACCGCATCAAGGTGACGGATTACTCTGTGTATAACACGGACGACGATAACACGGCGGCACAGACAAGGATGAATGCGGACCTGATCGCAGGAAATATTCCCGATATCATTGTGTCAAATGCGGATATGCCCATTGACAGCTACATCGGAAAGGGATTGTTTGCGGATCTCTATCCGTTCATGGACGGGGACAACGGCATTGACAAAAGCCGCTATCTGACCAACATTTTCGACGCCTACGCAGTGGATGGAAAGTTGTATCAGCTGGTGCCGTCCTTCGGCGTTTCCACCATGGTGGGAAAGACCTCCCTTGTAGGAGAAAATCAGGGCTGGAGCTATGAACAGTTTGAGCAGTTTGTAGCAGGGCTCGGCGCGGAGACAGATGTATTTTCCCAGGCGACCAGAGGCGAAGTGCTGAACAACTTTATGCAGTTATCGGGCGGAGAGTTTCTGGACTGGAATACCCAAAGCTGCAAATTTGACACGGACAGCTTCAAGCAGTTTCTGGCCTTCCTGAATACCCTGCCGGAAACCATCAATTATGACAATATCAGCGAGCAGGACTGGAGCGAGCTTGACGCCGTATACAGAAATAACAAGGCGGCGCTGCTTATGACCTATGTCAGCACCTTTACGGATCAGAAGTATTTGAGTCAGGGACAGTTCGGCGAGCCGATCACCTTCATCGGCTTCCCGGAGGAATCCGGCAACGGTTCCGCAATCTCTCCTTCTCTGGTGCTGGCGATCTCCTCCAAGTCCGCAAATCAGGACGCGGCGTGGAGCTTTGTCAAGAGCTTTCTGGAGGCGGACTATCAGGACAGCGTCTACAACTTCCCCGTCAGCCTGGATGCGCTGGAGAAGAAGGCAGCGGACGCAATGCAGCCGCCCTACTATTATGATGTGGACGGCAACAAGGTTGAGTACAACGATACCTATTATGTGGGAAGTGTAGAGATTCCGATCCATCCCATGACACAGGAGGATGTGGATCAGGTGATGGGTCTGCTGACCTCCCTGAACCAGACGCTCAGAATTGACAGCAGTCTGATGAACATTGTGACGGAGGAAGCGGCAGCGTACTTCGCAGGGCAGAAAACGGCGGATGAAACTGCACAGATCATTCAGAGCAGGGCAAAAATATATGTAGAGGAGCAGGAATAAGCTCCTCTACCTGATAAGCGGCAGGCGGATTTCAATGGCAAAGTGCTGCGGGGAGCGGGAAGTGATCAGCTCTCCGTGGTGCTCCGCCATGATCCGCCTGCAAGTCTTTAAGCCGATCCCCGTGCTTTCCGAGCAGACAAGCGCTTCATTCACGCCATTTTCAAAACAGAGGGAGAAGACCTTGCCCGATTCGGATGCCGTGATCTTTACGGGAAGGGTGGGATCGGCATATTTGCGGATGTTGCTTAGGATGTTGTCCAGCACGCGCTGCATAAATTCCACATCCATACGGCAGATGCCGTGGAAGTCCGCCGCATCAAAGGGAGCCTCCACCGTATAGCCGTGGTTTGACAGGTCAAAAATCTGGTTATCCAGAAGGCTGGAGAGCAGATCGGGAATCGCGAAATCCTCCATGTGGTACTCCTCGGAGACCTTCTGTGACACCAGAAAATATTCAAACAGCTTATCTGAGATTTCCTTCATCACAAAGGCTTTTTCCTGCGTCTTTGCAATAAATTCCTCCAACTGCTTCTCGTCCTTGCATTTATGCTGCTTCATGATCTCCAGATAGCCGATGATGGAGGTCAGCGGCGTGCGCAGGTCGTGGGATAAGGAGGTTACAAGCTGACGGTTTGCCTTGTCATTTGCCGCAGCCTGCTCCTGCTTTTCTACAATGGCAAGACGCATCTGGTTGATTCCATGGGAGAGATAATACAGCTCGTCACTGCCCCGCTCCTTTACCGGATGAAGCAGATCGCCGCCCTCAAGAATATGCAGATCCCCGGAGAGCTGCTGGATATAGTGCATCTTGCTGCGGATGAGCAGAAGCAGCGGGATCAGGAACAAAAGCAGGCATATGATCAGGGAAAGATAGTAGGCTGCCAGATAAAAATGGGAGGAGCCGTAGTAGGACAACGAGATTAAAAGCGTTCCCCCGTCCGTACAGTCATAGGGATAAAAAACCGCATAAGAAGCCAGCAGTGAGGAGCTTTTTCTTTCCTTGAGCACATGGGAGTTGTTGTAGGCGGTCAGGGAGGAAGAAGCCTCCTCCGAGTACACGATGTAGTAGATGTAGGTGTCGTCCGAGAGCGCCAGGCTGACATCGGGATTCTCCACATTCCACTCATAGAGCGCGTCAATGTCCGTGCTGGCGATGTTCTGAGCCGTGATGTATTCCTGAAGCGTAACGCGGTATTCCGCCTCGATCCGCTCCAGATTTCCGCAGTCATAATAATAGAAGTCCAACATATTGTAGAACAGGGACTGGATGGGAGTGATCAGAAAATAGGCTCCCGTTGCAAGGACGGTCACGACCAGAGCCAGTTTTACGACAAGATGATCCTTTACAAAATGGAATGCTTTATATAACACGATAACCACGCCCCCAGACATTCTGAATGTATTTTGACTCCTGTATATCGGGCTCCAGCTTTTTGCGCAGGTTTCGGATATGCACTGTCACGGTATTGTTGGAGGAGGAGAAGTACGGCTCGTTCCAGACGCTCTCGTAGATGTTCTGGACGGAGAAAACCTTCTGGCGGTTGGATGCCAAAAGCACCAGAATCTGGTACTCGATCTCCGTCAGCTCGATTTCCGTATCTCCGCGCATGACCCGCTGTTTGTCCAGATCGATCTGAAGATCGTGGACAAAGATAATATGCTGGGGAGCGGGCTTGGCAATGCCCGTGTACTGGTAACAGCGGCGCAGCAGAGCCTTCACACGGGAGAGAAGCTCCGTGTAGGAGAAGGGCTTTACCAGATAATCATCGCCGCCTGCCGAGAAACCGATCACCTTGTCGGTGTCGGTGGATTTTGCGGTAAGAAACAGGATGGGGGTCACATATTGCTTGCGGATCGCCTCGCATGCCTGAATGCCGGATATGCCGGGCATCATCACATCCATGATGATGAGGTCTATGGTATTATCCATGATCTCTACGGCGCGGGCTCCGCTGTCTGCCTCCACGATTTCACAGCCCTCGCTTTCCAAGAGTATACGGATGACCTCACGGATTTCCGCGTCATCGTCCACTAATAGAATTTTGGCGTTCTGTTCCATAATCGTTCCTCCGGAATCTGTTTGGCTTATTATACAATAATGTGGGAAAAACTGCTACATCAGCCCCGTAAATTCATTATTCTTCATTTTTTGGGGGGTATGTGTTATAATCAAGAAATCAGGAAAAAGAATGTGAGTTTGTGAAACGGAGTACAAATGAAAAGACGAAAAAGAAGAATTTTTTTGTCCGCTGCGATGCTCATTTTTCTGCTGTGCGGCTGCGGGGCAGACCCTTCAGCGGCGGTGCCGACAGAGGGAACCGTCCCGGAGAGCACGGCGGAGAATCCCGCGGAAACGGCAGAGGAAACGGCAATTTCTACGGAGGCGACGGAAACCACGGTTCCGGAGCCGAGATGATGAACCGCTGCGGCTATGACTATGTGACGCTGGGCAACCATGCGGGGCAGGGCTATGAGGGAACCTTCCGGGAGATGTATGACAAGAAGGATAACGCCTATTTCTTACAGAATGTAAAGGACATCTTTGAGGCGGACGATATGACCATCGTGAATTTTGAGGGCGTGCTGACCTTCTGTGACGACCTTGTGGAAAAAGAGTTTAACATGAAGGGTGATCCCGAGTATATCGGCATTCTGACGGAAGCCTCCGTGGAGGCGGTCAGCTTCGGCAACAACCACAGGCTGGACTACGGGCAGCAGGGAAGCGATGATACGGTGGCAGCCTTTGAGGAGGCGGGAATCGTGTATGCCTACGACAATATTACCGGCATCTATGAGACACAGGGCATCCGCATCGGCTTTGTCTCCGTAAACGAGGTGTACGACGGAAACGCGGTGGAGGCGTATCTGGAGGATGGGATCCGGTATCTGCGCGAGGAGGAACAGGTGAATCTGGTGATCGCCTGCTGTCACTGGGGCGAGGAGAGGGAGAACTACCCTGAGGATTACCAGAAGGAGCTGGGACACAAATGCATCGACTGGGGAGCGGATCTGGTGCTTGGCGCCCATGCCCATGTTCTGCAGGGCGTAGAGGTATACAAGGAGCGCTTCATTGTCTACGGACTGGCAAATTTCTGCTTCGGCGGAAACCGCAATCCCAAGGACAAGGACACCATGATATTCCAACAGACCTTTACCTTTGTGGACGGTGTAAAGCAGGAGGGGCAGGAGGCGAAGGTGATTCCCTGCTCGGTCAGCTCCGTATCCTACCGGAACGATTTCTGCCCCACACCCGCGGACGGGGGGAATACACAAGGATTCTCGGCAGGATCAACGAGTACAGCAGTCCCTTCGGCGTGGCGTTTGACGAGGAAGGAAGCTATATACCATAGGGATGGAGGATAAGGACGATGGAAAAAAGAAAGATGGAGAAGCTGAGAATCGAAACCTCGCTTCTGGGCTTCGGGTGCATGCGCTTTCCCAAGCGGGCTGACGGCGAAATTGACGAGGAGCAGGCACAGAAGATGCTTGACCGGGCGCTGGAGGCAGGCGTGAACTACATTGACACCGCCTATTCGTACCATGACGGAAAAAGTGAGCCGTTTGTGGGGCGGGCGCTGAAAAAGCATGACCGTAGCTCCTATTATCTTGCAACAAAGCTGCCTGTATGGCTGGTGAACAGCGTGGAGGATGCGGAGCGCATTTTTGCGGAGCAGCTTGAGAGACTTCAGACGGATTATATCGATTTTTATCTGCTCCATGCCATGAATAAGGGAATGTGGGACAAGATGCTGAAGCTGGGCGTGGTGGACTTCTGCCAGAGATTGAAGGACGAGGGAAAGATCCGTTATCTGGGCTTCTCCTTCCACGACTCCTACGAGGTGTTTGAGGAGATGATCGGCGCCCGTGACTGGGATTTCTGCCAGATCCAGCTCAATTACATGGATGCGGAGGAGCAGGCGGGAATGAAGGGGTATCTTCTGACAGAGCAGAAGCAGATTCCGCTTGTGATCATGGAGCCGGTCAAGGGAGGCTCCCTTGCAAAGTTTTCGGACGACATCACCGACAGGCTCCGGGCTGCGGATCCGGACGCCAGCACAGCGTCCTTTGCCCTCCGCTGGGTGGGGAGCCTGCCCAACGTAAAGGTGATCCTGAGCGGTATGTCCGACATGGAGCAGCTTGAAGATAATCTCAAGACCTTTGCGCAGTTCCGTCCGCTGACGGATGTGGAGAGAGGCACCATAGACGAAGTGGTGTCCGTGCTGCGCGGCCGTGTGCAGAACGGCTGCACCGGCTGCCGGTACTGTATGCCCTGTCCCGCAGGCGTGAATATTCCCGGCTGCTTTTCCGCATGGAATACCTACCATATGTACCGCAATTACAATGTGGTATCGTGGGAGTGGGAGAAGGAACTCGGCGAGAAGGCGCAGGCGAAGAACTGCGTGAAATGCGGCAAATGTGAGACCCACTGCCCGCAGCACCTGAAGATCCGGGAAGATCTTGCCAGAGCACAGGCGGATCTGGACGCAAAAGAGATGATTCTGTAAGAGCCTATGGAAAAAGCATATAAACTGGATTTCAACAATGAGAAGAGAGGCAGTCTCTACGTGAACTGTTGCGGCTGTTCCCAGACGCAGCCCCTGCACAGCTTCGGCCCTGCCGTAAAACCCCATTATCTGATCCATTTCGTGTTGAGCGGCAGGGGGATTTTCCGCTCCCGGGACAAGGAGTACCATCTGGAGGCAGGTTACGGCTTCCTGATCGAGCCGGAGGAGCTTGCCTTTTATCAGGCGGACGGTCAGGATCCGTGGACTTATGTGTGGGTGGGCTTTGACGGCAGCGAGGCGGAGGGCTGTCTGCGTGCCATGGGGCTTTCCGGCAGGCACCCTATTTTTAAGAGCGGGCGGTCGGAGGAACTTTATGACACCGTGCGCGACATGATGGAGCACAATACATTCGGCATGGCGAACGATCTGCGGCGGAACGGGCTTTTGTCCATCTTTCTGTCCTTGATCGCGGAGGATGCGGATGTGGTGGAGCAGAACGAGACGGACAGGGGGAATGCCTATGTGCGCAAGGCGGTGGCGTTCATCCAGACCAACTACTGCGACCCCATAAAGGTGACGGATGTGGCGGAATATGTCTGCATCAACCGCAGTTATCTGTATACCCTGTTCCAGAACTATCTGGGGATGTCTCCCCAGCAGTTTCTCACGGCGTTCCGCATCACGAAGGCGAGGGAGCTTCTGGAGTCCACAAGCTATTCCATAGAGAGCATTGCACTCTCCTGCGGCTATGCGGACGCCCTGAATTTTACCAAGGCATTCCGGGGCATGAAAGGGATGTCCCCCTCGGCTTTCCGCAAGCAGGCAAGGGAGGAAGGCAGCAGGCAGGACAAGGGGCAGCTAAAGGAGATAGAGGAACTGTTGAAATATAACATTTTGACAGGTACAAAAAACAAATCGATATAGAAATCGGTTTGTTTTTTTATATAATGAGAATAGAAGGCAACAAAAAAGAAGAATCAAGAGAGGTATGGGTATGGAAATGAAAGATACGGTATTGAACAAGTTTGCGGAAGTGTTTGGGGATGCTGCGGATGCAAAGGTTTACTTCGCGCCGGGGCGCGTCAATCTGATCGGGGAGCACACCGATTACAACGGCGGGCATGTATTTCCCTGCGCACTGACCATCGGCACCTATGGGGTTGCAAAAAAGAGAGCTGACCGCAGGCTCAGATTCTACTCCATGAACTTTGAAAATCTGGGCGTGATCGAGTCCTCACTGGACGATCTCAAGCCTTATAAGGAGGCGGACTGGACGAATTATCCCAAGGGCGTCATGTGGGCGTTCGGTGAGAAGGGTATGCAGGTTCCGAATGGTATGGACATTCTGCTCTGCGGCAACATTCCCAACGGCTCCGGGCTTTCCTCCTCCGCTTCCGTGGAGGTGCTGACGGGCTTTATCCTGCGGGATCTGTTCGGCTTTGAGGTGAGCAATCAGGATCTGGCGCTGACCGGCCAGTTCTCCGAGAACAAATTTAACGGTGTAAACTGCGGCATCATGGATCAGTTTGCCATCGCCATGGGCAAGGAGGGGTGCGCGATCTTCCTTGACACGGCGGATCTGTCCTATGAGTATGCGCCGGTACAGCTCAAGGAGGCAAAGATCGTCATTGCCTGCTCCAACAAGAAGAGAGGACTGGGCGATTCCAAGTATAACGAGCGCAGAAGCGAGTGCGAGGAAGCGCTGGCGGAGCTGCAGAAGGTAGTGGACATCAAGACGCTGGGCGATCTGAACGAGGAGCAGTTTGAGGCGGTGAAGAACGCAATCGGAAGTGATGTGCGGATCAGGCGCGCAAGACATGCGGTCTATGAGAACCAGCGCACGGTGAAGGCGGTGCAGGCACTCAAGGAGAACAACATTGCGCTGTTCGGGGAGCTGATGAACCAGTCCCACGATTCCTTAAGAGACGACTATGAAGTGACCGGCATTGAGCTGGATACCTTGGTGGATGAGGCGAGAAAGATCGACGGCGTCATCGGCTCCCGTATGACGGGTGCGGGCTTTGGCGGCTGCACGGTGAGCATTGTGAAGGATGCTGCCATAGAGGAATTTAAGGAAAAGGTGGGCAGCGCTTACCTGAAAAAGATCGGCTATGCGGCAGATTTCTATGTAGTGGAAGTTGGCGGCGGTCCCTGCTGTCTGTAAAGAGCGCCCGCGGAATGGAGAGAGAAATGATACAGGAAGAAATCAAAAAGCTGGTGCGCTACGGTCTGGATACGGGACTGGTTGCGCCGGAGGATGAAATTTATACAACAAACCGTCTGCTGGAGCTGTTCGGTCTGGACGATCCGGGAGAGGATGGGGAGCCTGCGGCAGCAGGCGTTGCGCTGGAGCCGGTGTTGAAAAATATGCTGGATTATGCCGCAGCAGAGGGCATGCTTGCGGGCGACAGCGTGGTGTACCGCGATCTGTTTGACACGAAGATCATGGGACTTCTGATGCCCCGCCCCGGCGAAGTGATCCGCCGTTTTCGGGAGCTCTACAAGGAGAAGTCCCCCGAGGCAGCGACCGACTACTATTATAAGCTGAGTCAGGATTCCGACTATATCCGCAGATACCGTATTGCAAAGGATGTAAAATGGGTGACGGACACCCCGTACGGAAAGCTTGACATCACCATCAATCTGTCCAAGCCGGAGAAGGATCCCAAGGCGATTGCTGCGGCAAAGAACGCAAAGCAGTCCGGTTATCCCAAATGTCTTTTGTGCCGGGAGAACGAGGGCTATGCGGGGCGCGTGAACCATCCGGCGAGACAGAATCACCGCATCATACCCGTAACCATCAACGGAAGCAGCTGGGGCTTTCAGTATTCCCCCTATGTCTATTACAATGAGCACTGCATCGTGTTCAACAGTGAACATATTCCCATGAAGATCGAGCATGCGACCTTCTGCAAGCTGTTTGACTTTGTAAAACAGTTTCCTCATTACTTTGTGGGCTCCAACGCCGATCTGCCGATTGTGGGCGGCTCCATTCTGAGCCACGACCACTTTCAGGGCGGGCACTATGAGTTTGCCATGGCGAAGGCGCCGCTTGAAAGTCATTTTGAGGTGAAGGATTTCCCTGATGTGGAGGCGGGTATCGTAAAATGGCCCATGTCCGTGATCCGTCTGAGCGGAGAGAATACGGACAGGATCATCGCACTTGCGGACAGGATCCTGAATGCATGGCGGGGCTATACGGATGAGGCGGCGTTCATCTATGCGGAGACGGACGGAGAACCTCACAACACCATCACGCCCATTGCCAGAAAGAGGGGAGAACGCTACGAGCTGGATCTGGTGCTGCGAAACAACATTACCACCGAGGAGCATCCGCTTGGCGTCTATCATCCCCACGCAAAGCTGCATCATATCAAGAAGGAGAACATCGGTCTGATCGAGGTTATGGGTCTGGCGGTTCTGCCCGCCCGCCTGAAAGGCGAGATGGCAGAGCTCAAGGAGGCAATGCTGTCCGGCGCAGATCTGCGCGCAGACGAAACGCTGGCAAAGCATGCGGACTGGGTGGAGGAATTTGCGCCCCGCTATGCGACCATCAATGAGACCAACATCGACAGGATTATCGAGGATGAAATCGGTAAGGTGTTCATGCAGGTACTGGAGGATGCGGGTGTGTATAAATGCACCCCGGAGGGAAGGGAGGCATTCACTCGTTTCCTGACAACATTGTCATAATTTGAAGAGCGTTACGGATGAGCGGTGAATGCGCACCAAAAAACGGATCGTGCCATATAATAAAGCAATATGAGATGGGAGAAATCCAAAATATGGCTTTTTGCAAAACGATCATTCATGTGGTGCAGCAGGGAGATACCTTCTATCGGCTGGCACAGCGCTATCAGACGACGGTTCCCGACATTATCATGCGCAATCCGGGCGTCAATCCTTACAATTTGCAGGTGGGAACCCGCCTGAATATCTGCACGGGAAAAACCAACCAGAATATACAGATTGATGAGCTGGCATTGAACAACGACATGAGGGAGAGCTGGTCGCAGCATGTGTTCTGGACGCTGCTGTTTGAGAGCAGCCTGTTCAACAAGCTGCCGGATCAGGCGGCAGTACAGGCGAGGCTGATGCAGACGCCGCAGGATATCGGCGAGGTGTTTGCAAAGTTTTATCCCCAGAGCATGGTAAACCAGCTGACCCAGCAGCTCTCGGAGCACACCGCGCTGACAGGCGAGATCATGGCGGCTATGCAGGAGGGCGATACCCAGCGTGCAGAACAGTTGGAGCGCCGCTGGCGCCAGAACGCGGAGGAGATCGCCCGCATGCTGGCAAATGCCAACTCGGAATACGTCTACGACGAGCTTGCAAGCATGCTGAACCGGCATCTGGATATGCTGAAGCTGCAGATCGAGGCTTACCTGAACAAGGAATATGACGAGAGCATCCGCCTGTTTGACGAAGTGGAGAATGAGATTCTGGAGCTGGCAAATTATCTGACCAGAGGACTTATGGAGCAGTTTTACCGTCCGTAAAAATAAGAAGAGAAGGGCTGTTGTACGCGGTACGACAGCCCTTTTTCATGTCATAGAGGATTCTTTTTAGATTGACATGACTATAATTGCGTCTTACAATAAAAACAGACTAGGGGCGATTATAATAGAAAGAAGGAAGGAAGAGTATGAATCTGAAGTACAGTCTGTCCGATACGGAGCAGGAAATCATGGAGGTTTTGTGGGAAAAGGGGGACTCCATCAAGACCAGACAATTATTGGAATTGTTCAACGAAAGAGGAAAGGATTGGAAAAGACAGACATTGAATACATTCTTGTCACGTCTGGATGAGATGGGGCTTGTTACCAGAACCAGATCGATTGTCTCGGCGGCGGGCACCCGAACCGATTTCAAAAAGCTTCAGGGGGAGGAGCTTCTGGAGAAATTGTACGATGGTAGTCTTAGCTCGTTTTGTATGGCGTTGAGCGGGAGAAACAGCATTACGGCTGAGGAAAAGAAAAAGCTGGATGCGCTGATAGATGAAATGACACAGGAATAGTTGTCGGAAGAAAAGAGGGGATTATGCAGTATATTATAACGATGTCTCTTGCGGGAAGCCTTATGCTGGCTGCCTCCATGGTGCTGTGGAGATGGGAAAAAGGGCGCGTGTCAAGTAAAACAATAGATGTACTTCTGAAGTTTTCCATATTCTACTATGTGGTTCCGCTGGTCTTTCTGGAGCCGACATACAGGGATTTGTCGTACTGTCTGCCGTTTGAACCCCAGCGTCCGGCGGACGGGATTAGTGCCATAGTGTATATGAAGGAGATTTCGGGCGGGACGACGAGAATCAACGGCGCATACGGGGCGCAGATAGCCGCTGTGCTGGTGTGGGGACTTGTGGCTGCAGGCATTCTTGGTATCAGAATTGTGGGATACATGGTAAAAAGGAGAAGGCTGACTGCGAAGATGCGGAGAATTACGGACGAAGAAGTGCTTGCATTGTCCGAAAAGGTTCGCAGAGAGTACAGGATCAGGCGGCATATTCTTTTGTATGACGTCAAAGGAACCGCGCTCACAACGGGTATCCTAAGACCCGTTATTTTTCTGGATGCACAAATGCCGGCGGAACAGATGGAATTGACCATACGGCACGAGTGCATGCATATCAAAAGGCTGGATGTACTCACAAGGCAATTGGCGACATTTGTGGTATGTCTGCACTGGTTTAATCCCCTTTCCTATCTCCTCCGCAGAAAGCTAGAGTGGATCAGCGAGATCTGCTGTGACGAGAGAGCGGTGAGAGATGTCGGAAAAGAAAAGCGCGCCGTTTACGCGAAGATGCTTCTGGAGAACATGCAGGAGGCAGGATTGCCTTCTTTTGCATTCACGACACTGACAAGACAGGGGAAGACTGCGGAGGAAAGAATACGATTAATTATGAAACCGAAAAAAAGTACGAAAACACGGAAGATATTGGTTGGACTGCTGGCAGGTGCGATGATTTTTCTGGATTCTCTGACAGTGTTTGCCTATCCGAAGGTAACGGTGGTGTGGAGCGAGGATGCGTCGGAACAAGCCGGGTACGATTTCTCTCCAAATGCGAAAGGTTACTTCTCTGAAGATGGGGCAAAGAATCCCTATATGACCTTTGTCATTTTATATGATGAGCAGTTTACCGACGAGGAGGGGAACATTTATCCTGTGGAAGAGACTGTAAGTGTGGAGGCGACGCATACCCATAAGTGGATCAGCGGTGCTTGCAGGAAACATGAGCTGACGGCAGACGGTGGATGCATCATCCGAGAATATGATTCAAAAAGGTGTTCCCAGTGCGGAGCCTTGCAGACTGGGGAATTGACGAATACATATATAACTGCAAAATGTATTCACTATTGAGCATAAAATATTGACATATGTGTTTCTTCTTGTTACAATTGGACTACAAGAAATTAGTCAATATGTAGAAGGAGGAACTTTTATGAAGTGTAAAAAGAGAGTACTTGTGTTTCTGGCTACTGTAATGTTGAGCTTGTCTGTTTTACCTGCATTAGCAGTGAGGGCAAATGGACAAGAATATTATTCAGATGTTATTTTACAGTACTATGATCTGATGAATGGTACAAATGATCGTGCAGTTTTGGACTTGTACGGAAATGCACTGCGGGAACAGGTACAGCCGTTTTTCTCAAATGAAGAGAACATGACAATGCATGAAGGAATTTATAATGTAATACATGCAAGTGTCCTTTGCATTACAGAAATTGACGGAGATGTATTGGAGACGATTGAAGGGGAAAGCTATTCAGACATACATACATATTTTGTGAAAACATATATGCAGGTATATTCATCAGACAAGTACTATTCACAGGGAGTAAATTATTTTACGTTCTGTTTAGGCAAGGATGCGTTGGAGAATATCTGTATTTTAAACATAGAAATTCCCTCATATACGTTAATTGAAACACTTGATGCTGACACGGAGAGCGTGGAACAATATAAGACCCAGCGGAACTCCTTTCTGTATGGCAATACAGAAGATAGCCAGATTGCGTTATTGTCTGACGGGCCTGTATATCGAGATTATGTAGGGAACCCCAGCACAATTAGAGTTTTGGTCAATGGAACTGTGAAAACGGTGGACTTCAAAACATATTGTAAAAGAGCTGCGGCGGTAGAAATGAACAGCGGATTAAATAATACAGATGGATACCGTGCATGTGCGATGGCATTGAAAATGTTTGCTATACATAAAATATACTCAGCAGCCTCAGGAGCAAACTATGACATAACCACAAGTCAACAAGGGTATAGTGAGACGAAGCAGATATCGACATCCGCAAATAATGCAGTAGAGTATATACATGATTACTTCTTGTTAGATTATTATGGTGCCGTTTTCCCGACGTTCTATCGGACACAGGCATCAAACAAACCTCAGTATTGCGTACAGAACGGTGGAATATTACCGCAGAAAGAGGCAGACGCTTTGGCAGCAAGTACTTCATGGCAAGATGTTTTACGTTATTACTATACAAGAAAATCCAATGTACAGTATTATAACACGCTTATGACAAGCGGAAATTTGTTTATTACAACATCTCATTATCATGATTGGAGGACTGGTACAGAATGCGCAGTATGCGGGGCACATGCACAGTAGTTATTTATCTGATAGGCCTCATCAGCATTATGGGAATGAGCGCATGCGGTAAGGCGGGGACAGAGCCGGATGCGGTGGTGACAGGGACGGATACGGTGGTGACAGAGCCGAATGTGACAGCGGGGGAGCCGGATCAAACCGCACCGGACTACACGGAGCGGAGGCTGCAGGCGCTTCCGGGCGAGCTTCCCATGGAAACCACCACGGAGGAATGGAACGAGGGCGAGGAATTTGTTTCCTACGTGTATCGGCTGCCGGAGAATGAAGATTTCCTGAAAATGTGGGTGGAGGATGAGCAGGAGCCCGGAAAGATTCTGCTGAACGGGCAGGAATATCCCTATTCCTTCGGGGATTATTATCCCCGGGGCGGCGAGAATCCGCAGGTATGTGTTGCAGATCTGAACGGCGACGGGGAGCCGGATGTCCTGATGAAGGGGGAGGCATACCCGGCGCAGATACGGCAGGAGGTATACCTGTCGGACGGAGCGGGCGGTTATCGGGAATTGGGAGATGTAACATGGCGGAGCGGATCGCTGGAGGAATTTCCTTTTACGGTGAGTTATGAGGACGATTACCGGATCCATGTGGCAATGCCTGCCTATGACATTGATGAGACTGTGGAGATGCAGACCTCCTTTTCGGAGCTGGCACAGGAATTGGGCATATATGACGAGAACGGCAAGGTGACGGAGTATGGGCGCGGATACATAGAGCAGCCTAATCTGCAAAGTCAGGCAGTCCGTTACATGCAGGCGGACGACGGCTCCGTCACGCTGCGCTATGAGGCACAGATCGAATCCGGTTACAGTGAATACTGCTTAGGCCGGTGCTTTGTGTTCACCTATGAAATTACGGATGAAGGCTACAAGCTGCAATCGGTGACATTGGAGGAGTTCCCCTATTGATGTAAAAAGAGGTTATATTGTTCATAACGCCATGGATTATCCGAAGGGAATGTCCATGGCGTTGTTGCATTTATTGACAATGAGTGGTATATTTTTTACCATAAGACGACCGATGATACGGTTATGTCCCGCAGAGAATGTGTGGGAAATTACTCATGGAATTGGAAGGTAAAATTATGGTAAAGAAAAAAGTGAAAAGTGCCGTAACGGCGATCGTTCTGGCAATGTCTCTCGCGCTGACTGCCTGTGGCAATACAGCGGCTACCGGAGACGCCGGGACAGTAGAAACAGGTGAAAAGACAAGTGGGGAAACGGAAACTCCCGCTCCCGAAAGTAAGGCTTTGGAGATCGCATTGAATGTATATTATAACGATGCAGACCACAGCTACTATGACAATGAATCGGGAGAATCCATTCTGGTGACGGGAGAAGGGCAGTACACCTTGTCCTTCGACTGTGCGACAGATCTTTCCGACAAGGCGGTTGCTGCAGGTGTGAACAGCCTGACAAACCTCACGGCGGTTTATATTCTGGATATGGGTGTGGCAAAAGGAACCCAGTCTACGATCAAAGCCTGCAATATTTTCTTTGATTCCGTGAATGTGGACGGTCAGGAGCTTACTGTCACGCAGACAGAAAAGAAGTCTGCGATCAAGTCCTCCGGTATTTTTGATACCAACGACCCCATCAACGGCTGGGACGGTTCACAGGTAGCGGAAGTGTCGGCGACATCAGAGCATGTTGCAAACTTTACGGCCATTACCGATGCAAAGAAAATTACGGTTACATTCACTCTTTCCGATATGGAGTGGGAAGGTGACGCACCCAAGGCGGAACCCTCCGAGACTGTTAAGACAGGGAATACCTATGTGAATACTGCCAAATTCAGCGATCTGGATTTCAAGAACATGGATGCGCTGACCCTTTCCAAATACATGGGCAACGGCATCAATCTGGGAAATACGCTTGAAGCATACGGAAAAGGCTCCTTTGACACCACCGCGGAAGTGTCCACCTACGAAACCTTCTGGGGACAGCCTGTCACCACGAAGGAAATGATTCTCGGAATGAAAAATGCGGGCTTTGACACATTGCGTATTCCGGTGGCATGGACGAACACAATGGACTATGAATCCGGAGATTTCACGATCAACCCTGCTTATCTGGAGCGTGTGGCGGAAGTTGTGCAGTATGCCATTGATGCGGAAATGTTCGTTATTGTAAACGACCACTGGGACGGCGGCTGGTATGCCATGTTTGGCTCCAACAAACAGGAGGATGTGGACAGGGCATGGAAAATCTATGAGAATATCTGGACGCAGGTGGCGGACTACTTTAAGGATTATTCTGAACTGCTTATTTTTGAATCCGCAAACGAGGAACTGGGCGACAGATTCAATTATACGGGTGACTGGGCTGATTCCGGCAGTCTCACGGTTGACGAGTGTTACAAGCTGAACACCGCCGTCAATCAGAAGTTTGTGGACATTGTGAGAAATTCCGGCGGCAAGAACGCGGAGAGATTTCTTCTGATTGCCGGTTATGATACCAATTTTGACAAAACAGTGGACAGCAGATTTGTGATGCCCACGGATACTTTGCCCGGCAAAATGCTGGTATCTGTGCATTACTATTCCCCCAGCACTTACTGTATGGGTGAAAAGCAGGCTGACTGGGGCATTAAAAAAGACTATGAAGACATGAATGCGGACTTTGCGAAGCTGACAAAGCTTACCGATGCCGGTTATGGCGTAATTATCGGGGAATATGCTGCCCTGATGGTAGATGGCGGAGCAGGCATTCTGAAAAACAACACGGTGGAATATACGACCAATCTTTTGGGCAACTGTGATGTTTACAACTATGTTCCCGTTCTCTGGTCCTGCAATGATTTTTACAAAAAAGACGAGCTTACCATGGTGAACAGCGACATTACCGATCTATACACAGGCAGATGTTATGCAGAAGAAAGCAAGGCGGAAAACTATGTTGAGACCGTGCAGGCTCAGATGCAGGCGGCATACGAAGAGGCACCTGAGATGTGGGAAGGCATTGAGACTTACGAGGAAGGCACACCGGTTGCATGGATCATGTGGAACGGCGGTGCAGGTACTTACAGTGTGGGAAATACCTTCAATCCCGCCGACAACACAGAGGGAATCAAAGCAAGTAACGCCATTGTGGAGGGGCCCGGCGAATATACAGTCAGCCTTGACTTTGAAGGCGGAAATACGGGACTTACTTTTGCGGCACTTGCAATCGCAAACGGTGAAACTCTGTATCCCGGATGTGTGATCGACATCAAGCAGTTTTTGGTGGATGGCGAGGAAATCAAGCTGAAAGCAATTCCTTACACCACCTCGGATGATGGAATCTGTACCCGTGTCAATATTATCAACAACTGGGTAACTGAGATCCCCGAGGACGCAAGACTCCCTTACGGCTACATGGCAGCTGCTTCTGCGGCCATTGTTGATGAATCTGTATTTACGGATATTCATAACCTGACGATTGTATTCGAGCTCAAAGAGGCAGAATAAGAGTAAAATAGTGGAAAGGGCGTGTGAGAAAAGGATTTTTTCACGCGCCTTTTTGCATCAACGGAGATGGTGGAATGGATCATTTTATCAAGACAGACAGCTATGTCTGCGTGGATTTGGAGACAACGGGATTGAATCCCAAGACAGACCGTATTATCGAAATCGGCGCCGTCAGGGTCGAGCACGGCGTGCAGACAGGCACCTTTGAAACGTTTGTGAATCCCGGGCGCCTGCTTCCGGAGGCGATTGTCGGGCTGACCGGCATCCGGGACGAGCAGCTTTCGGATGCGCCGGATATCCGTGAGGTACTCCCGGAGCTGCTTGCGTTTGCGGAGGGGGAGGTGCTGCTCGGACACAGCGTGCTCTTTGACTACTCGTTTCTGAAAAAGGCGGCGGTGAATCAAAAGAAAAAATTTGAAAAACAGGGCATCGATACGCTGAAGATCGCGCGTACCTTCCTGCCGGAGCTTGAAAGCCGCAGTCTGGATTTTTTGTGCAGGCATTATGAAATTCCGCACAAGGCGCACAGAGCGCTGGCGGACGCGAGGGCGACCTGCGCCCTGTATGAAAAGCTGTATGAGGAATTTGGAGAGAGGGAAGAGGCGGCGAAGCTGTTTGCACCCAAAGAACTGATCTATCATGTGAAACGCGATACGCCGGCGACACCGGCGCAAAAACAAAGGTTATATCAGTTGATAGACAGGCATAAACTGATAGTGGACTACCAAGTGGAGATGCTTACGAGGAGTGAAGCAAGCCGCTGTACGGACCGGATCCTTGCAGAGTACGGACGATAGTTTTTTGAAAAGGCGTATTCAGTTTCCCGGCGGCTTCGATCAGAGCTGCCTTTTTATCGGAAAGCCCCGCTTCATCGTAAAGATCTGCCAGCAGATAGTAGGTGTGGCTCACATCTGTTCCGGTGGAGATCGCAAATTCAAGGACGGTCTGCGCCTCCTGTTTCAGACCGTTTCCGCAGAGAAGCTCCGCCCACTGCTGCAGGGTGCGGGCAAGCAGAGTGTAGTTCTGGTCATACTCCGACAGACAGGTGATGTTTGCCGCACCGTAGGTAAGCTTCAGCTCCGTGTTGGTGATGCCGGTCAGATTGACGACTTTCTGGGAGGAGAGATCGTGCAGCAGCGTGACGTACTCGTCCGCCTTGGGATCGCCCTTCATGGCTTCCGTGGGAAGCTGCTCCATGGGGATGGTGATGTAGGAGAGATTGTCGAGGGATTTTTTTCTGGTATTATTTGCCTTATTCTCCCGATCCCAGAACTCTTTTTTGAACTTTTCCTCCATTTTTCCGTGCCTTCTATTCAGAAAGAGGATCAGCAGGCCGAAGACGATAAAACTGGACAAAAAAATAGGTTTCATATATAATATCCTTTCAGAAAGGGAATGGGTGTCAACATGATTAATTTCCATAGTAAGAAAACACAAAAGATCATATCGGGCGTTATCATCCTGATTCTGATCGTTGCGATGGTACTGCCCCTGCTTCTTGGTATGTAGTGTATCATATTTCCGATGCAAATACAAATGCTGCAAAGGGCGGAGGAGAGCGGTAAATAATGATGAAAAAATGGATCAGAGGGGCGGTTTTGTCCCTCAGGTTGGGACTGTGCGTTTTGCTTCCTTCTGCGGAGGTGTCGGCAAAGCACCAGGATACGATCAAGAACGGAGTCCGGGCGGAGGAATTGTCTCTGGCAGGCATGACGGCGGAGGAGGCATCCGCCGCGATCGAGGATTATGTCGCCGGATTGCGGGATTGTGAGATCAACCTGTTAATCGGGGATGAGGCGACAGTCACGGTGACGGCGGGAGAGCTTGGCGTCGCGTGGGGAAATCCAGAGTTGGTGGACGAAGCCCTGACGCTGGGAACCCGGGGAAATATCGTGCAGCGCTACAAGGCGTTGGCGGATCTTGAACATGAAAATAAAGTTTACCCCATAGAGTTGTCCTTCGATATAGCCGCCATCGATCAGGTGCTGCAGGAACAGTGCAGCAGATACAACAGGGATGCGGTGGACATGAGCCTTGTGCGCGAGGACGGAAGCTTCCGCGTGGTGGAAGGGCAGACGGGCTGTCTTCTGGATGTGGAGACCTCCATCGACACCATCTATGAGTATCTGACCACGGAATGGAGCCGTGACACCTGCAGCATCACGCTGGATGTGGAAATCACGCGGCCCCGGGGTACGGAGGAACAGCTTTTACAGGTAAAGGATGTGCTGGGAACCTTCACGACCTCCTTCTCCTCCTCAGGGCAGAGCAGGAGTGCCAATGTGACAAACGGATGCAGACTGATCGACGGAACGCTGCTCTATCCGGGAGACGAGTTCTCCACTTATGAGACGGTTGCCCCTTTTTCCGAGGCGAACGGCTATTATATGGCGGGCTCCTACCTGAACGGAAAAGTGGTGGATTCCATCGGTGGCGGAATCTGTCAGGTTTCCACAACGCTTTACAATGCGGTGCTCCTCGCGGAGCTTGATGTGACCATGCGGTACAATCATTCCATGGTGGTCAGCTATGTGGATCCTTCCGCGGACGCGGCGATTGCGGAGTCCTCGGGAAAGGATTTCAAGTTTGTAAACAATACGGACTACCCTATTTATATAGAGGGAACGGTTTCAAAGGATAAAAAGATCAGCTTCACCGTCTACGGAGTGGAGGTGCGGGATCCGGGCAGAGTGGTTTCGTTTGTCAGCGAGGTGTTGGAGACGACGGAGCCTTCCGCGGAGGTGATCTACACGGATGCTTCCCGCCCCATAGGGTTTGTGGATGTGAGCGGCGCGCATACCGGATACAAGGCAAGGCTCTGGAAAGTGGTTACGCAGGACGGCGTGGAGATCAGCCGCGAGATCGTAAACAAGAGCTCCTACAAAATGTCACCCCGGAGTGCGGTGGTGGGTATTGCCACCTCGGACCCCAATGCGTATAATGAGATCATGGCGGCGATTTCCACAAACAGCATCGACCATGTGAAAAATGTGGCGGCGATGTTGTCAGCACCGCCGGCAGCAAGCGAAGAACCGCAGCAGTAAAGGCAGGTTCGGACAGACGGACATAAGGGAAGACTGGGATGAAGATCGGCAAGATATCGGAGAGCGTGCTGAAGCGCTCGGTATTGAAAAACATAACAGCAAAAAGCAATGAAGTGGAAAATGGTGCAGGTGTAGGGGCAGACTGCGCCATTTTTTCATTTGCGGACGGCTCTTTTTCCCAGGCAACCCAGACCTTTGCGCTCAGCTCCGCCGATGAGATCCGCTACCCCATATACAGGGCGGTGAACAGTGTGGCGGTAAGCGGCGCAACTCCCACGGCGGTGTCTCTTGCGGTACTTCTGCCCACGGATGCGGAGGAAGCCTTTTTGCAGGAGGCAATGCGGAATGCGGATCGGGCGGCGAAAACCCTCGGCATCGGAATTGCGGGAGGACATACCGAGGTGACGGCAGCCGTCACAAAAGCGGTAGTCTGCGCCACGGTGATAGGAAAGAACGGGGGAAGCCCTCTGCTTCCCGGCAAAGCGTCGGCGGGACAGGACATCGTACTGAGCAAGTGGATCGGACTTGAGGGGACGGCTCTCTTGGCAAAGCGCCATGGGGACAGGCTCTCCGCAAGGTATCCTCTACATATGATCGAGGCGGCTGCGGCGTTTGATGAGCTTCTGTCGGTTGTACCGGAGGCTGCCCCCGCCGTTAAGTCCAATGTGAGCGCGATGCATGATGTTTCCGGAGGCGGTATTTTTGCAGCTCTCTGGGAGCTGGCGGAGAGCGCTGGCGTTGGACTGGCCGTAGACCTGAAAAAGATACCCATAAGGCAGGAGACCGTGGAGGTGTGCGAGTTTTTCGGAATCAGCCCCTACGAGCTTTTGTCAGGTGGCTGTCTGCTTATGACCGCGGACAGCGGCGAACATCTGGTGCAGGCGCTGGAGGCGGACGGGATTCCCGGGACGGTGATCGGAACCGTTACGGATAACAATGACAGAGTTGTCATAAATGAAGATGAAAAGCGCTTTCTGGAGCGACCCGGATGGGATGAAATCAATAAAATTTAAAGGAGATCGGAATATGAGAGAAGAATTGTTACGGATCATTGAGAAAAACAGCCGTATGAATTTAAAGGAACTGGCGGTGATCCTCGGTGTTGAGGAAGCGGATGTGATCAACGAGCTGGAGGCTCTGGAAAAAGAGGGCATCATCTGTGGCTATCACACCATGATCAACTGGGAAATGACCAGCATCGAGAAGGTGAACGCACTGATCGAGGTGCGTATCACGCCCCAGAGAGGACAGGGCTTTGACAACATTGCGGAGAGAATCTATAAGTACCCTGAGGTAAATTCCGTTTACCTGATCTCGGGCGGCTATGATCTGTTGGTTTCCTTAGAGGGAAAGA
>ERZ779737.952-NODE-952-length-24417-cov-2.922995_pt1 | contig 24417 bp, 24 predicted proteins | sample MGYA00511889_ERZ779737 | MGnify/ENA primary metagenome ERZ779737 (study PRJEB29588, sample SAMEA2163575) | human gut metagenome | biome: human gut; feature: human-associated habitat; material: faeces | place: Denmark | collected 2008/2010 ... | reverse complement strand
TAGCCGTTGTCGATGAAGGTATTTCCCGCCAGACTCAGGTCCAGATTCTTGATCTGGCGAGTATGCGAGAGGTCGATCCCGCCATAAAGCGGCGTGTTGACAGGAGATGGGCTTCCGTAAAGTCCACCTTGCAGGTTGACACGGGTGTGTGGCTCCAATGAAGGCCGTTTGGTGCGGATATGGATCAGTCCGTTCAGGGCCGACGAGCCATAGAGTACGGACGACGCCCCTTTGAGCACCTCCACCTGGTCGATGTTCTCCATTGGGATCATGTTCCAGTTGATCTCGCCCGAGGCGGGTGTCAAGACCGACATGCCATCCACGAGGATCAGGCAGCGACTGCCCACGCCGTAAGTCCAGCCCGTGCCGCCACGGATGGAGGGTTGCCGGTCGGTTACCTCCACGCCCGAAATGTTTTTCAGGACATCGGTCAGGTCCTTGGGAGCCTGTCGGGTGATCTCATCCGCTTTCAGGAGATCCATCGAGACGGTAACCTCACTCAGTTTCTGCTCATGGCGCCCGACGCTGACCACTACCTCGTCCATCATTGTGGCCCGTGGCTCGAGTCGCACGTCTTGTGTGAGGAACTGGCCGGGAGCGACATGGATCGTGAGGGTCGTCGTCTCATATCCCAGATAACTGAAGGTGATCGAAGCCTCGCCATCGGTCACTCTCAATTCATAGTAGCCGTTGATGTCCGAGACGGTTCCGCGGGTTCCGCCTTTATCCTTATAATAGACATTGACACCCGTCAGGGGCTCGCTGCTCTTGCTGTCCAGGATGTGCCCTTTGATGTCTTGGGCGATGGCGGACCAGGAAAGCCCTAAAAGCGATATGATGATTGTTATGTATTTCATGCGAAAACTCCTATTTGCCACAAAAATAGGCCTTTTTTTCAAATTAGGGTTAAGGCGATTGGCCTATTGGCCCATGGTAATGCCCCTTAATGTTATTTTTTATGAAGAAATCTTGTGCGAATCCTATAATATTCCCGATTATTTCCCATATATTTGTGTTCATACTGCTTAAAAAATAAGAGGAGAGAAAGACCATGGGCGATACAAAGAACACAACAGATACGGCTGCGGCGGTTGCTACCTCTACCAATCTGTCTCCCGAGGAGAAGATGATTCAGGATGGCTTCAATGAGTTGCTGCAAGATTACCTTAAGTCGAATCACCGGCGCAAGATCGAGCGCATCACTAAGGCTTTTAACTTCGCGAACCAGGCGCACGCTGGCGTAAAGAGGCGTTCTGGTGAACCTTATATTATGCATCCGATCGCCGTGGCTCGGATTGTTTGCCGTGAGATGGGATTGGGCTCCACTTCTATCTGTTCCGCCTTGCTTCATGATGTCGTCGAGGATACGGAATATACGGTAGAGGATATCCGTAATATGTTTGGCGACAAGATCGCCCAGATTGTCGATGGACTGACGAAGATCTCCGGTGGTATTTTTGGTAGCCAGGCCTCGGCCCAGGCGGAGAATTTCCGCAAGTTGTTGCTGACGATGAGTGATGATATCCGGGTTATCCTGATCAAGATCGCCGACCGTTTGCACAATATGAGAACGTTGGGCTCGATGCTTCCGGCAAAGCAGTTCAAGATCGCGGGCGAGACGCTTTACCTCTATGCGCCATTGGCCCATCGCCTGGGACTTTTCTCGATCAAGACAGAATTGGAGGATCTGAGCTTCAAGTATGAGCATCCTCAAGAATATGAATTTATTACCGATAAGCTGAAGGCGACAGAGGAATCACGTAACCAGCTTTTTGAGCATTTCGCCGCTCCCGTGCATGAGAAATTGAAAGCGATGGGGCTGGATTATGAGATGAAAGCCCGGGTGAAGTCGGCCTATTCCATCTGGAACAAGATGCAGAGCAAAGGGGTCGCTTTCGAGGATATATATGATATTTACGCGGTGCGTATCATTTTCGATCCACTGCCCGGAGTCGACGAGAAGAACCAGTGTTGGGATATCTACTCGGCGATTACCGATATATACCGGATTCGTCCGGACCGGATTCGTGACTGGGTAAGCCGTCCGAAGGCAAATGGTTATCAGGCATTACACCTGACAGTCATGGGCCCCGATGGACAATGGGTTGAGATCCAGATCCGGAGTCGTCGGATGGACGATATCGCCGAGAAGGGATTTGCCGCCCATTGGAAGTATAAGGAGTCGAATGTCGAGGAGGATACGGAACTCGACAAGTGGCTGCAGACCATCACTGAGATCCTGGAAAGTCCGGATCCGAATGCGCTTGATTTCCTGGATACGATCAAGATGAACCTTTTCTCATCCGAGATCTTTGTCTTCACGCCGAAGGGTGATATCAAGACCTTGCCTCAAGGAGCGACCGCGCTCGATTTTGCCTATGCTCTTCACTCCGACATTGGTAACCATTGTATCGGCGCGAAGGTGAATCATCGTTTGGTGCCGCTGAGCCATGTGTTGGCGAGTGGTGACCAGGTGGAGGTGCTGACCTCGCGTTCACAAGAACCGCAGGTGGAGTGGCTGAATTTCATTACTACCGCTCGTGCGAAGTCGAAAGTGACGGCAATCCTGAAGCGGGTACGCAAGGAGGCGGCCAAAACAGGTGAGCGTATGGTGGCCGAGGCTTTCCGTAAGGCCGGAATGGATCCGTCGACGGCGGATATTGATAAGCTGTCGATGTATTTTGGCTTCTCCAAACGTGAGGAGTTCTATTACTCGATTGAGAAGGGCGACGTTATCCTGCCCGATAATCTTAAGAAACTGTTGCGTGAGAAGAAAGATAACGGTTTGTTCAAGTATGTGAAGCAAGCATTATCCTTGGCGATCAAGCGTGAGAAGGCTACACCGGCAGCGAAGGAGACAGAGGATGCCAAGGAGCTGCCGAAGTATGACAAGAAAAAACCTTATATCCTGAAGGAAGAGGCGTTCGAGCGTAATTATGTCCTGGCGGATTGCTGTAAGCCGATACCGGGTGATGAGGTCTTGGGCTTTATTAACGACGATGGAAACGTGGTGGTTCACAAGCGCTCTTGTCCGATTGCCATGCGACTGAAGAGCAGTTTCGGTGAGCGTATCCTGAATACGGTTTGGGGTGGCCGGATGAGCTCGTCGTTCGAGGCGACACTCGAGGTGAAGGGTATTGATTCCATTGGAGTATTGAATATCATAACGAAAACCATCTCTGAGCAGTTTAACGTCAATATTATTCGTCTGTTGATCGAGGCGAAGGATGGCGTCTTTGAGGGCAAGATCAAGATGAAGGTGCATGACGTGGAGGATATCCAGCAAATGTGCGTGACGCTCTCGAAGGTGAAGAACATCCAGTCAGTCGTACGTGTCGCAGATTGAGCGAAAGATTAAAACGATGGCATAAAAAAACAGGTCGCCTTTAAGATATAGGCGACCTGTTTTTTTATGTTGTAGATGGATGCCTGTCCATTAGAAAGGCAGGTCATCAACTGGATTGCTAGCCTCGAAACTGGGAGCTGCGGGCTGGAAATTCGGTGCGACATTGTTGTCTGCGGGATTGGGTGCGGCCGACATGGTCGGGCGCTCAACTTTCCAGGCGCTGATATTCGTGAACCATCTGCCTTGGTATTCCCGGCTGTCGATATCAAAAGAGACAGTCACCTCTTCTCCTAATTGAATAGCCGCTTGGGCGATACGGTCAGCACCAAAGATTTGGAAGCAGACCTTTCTTGGGTATTGGTCGTGGGTTTCCAGAACGTACTCTTGTTTTTTCCATTCGTTTCCAGCTTTGCTTATACCGCCTTGCTCTGGCAGTACGTGAATAATTTTTCCGCTAATTTCCATGTTATATAATGTATTAATAAAGTATGCGAAGTTACGGTTTTGTTTTGAGTCTGGCAAGGAAAACCATCCTTATGGAAAGGCGTCGAACGCTTTTTTGATTTGGGTGAGTTCCTCCTTGATCTGTTTCAGTCGATTGACGATCTCTTCTTGGCGGACAGTCGCCTCCTTGTTGTTCTTCAGTTTTTGCCGGGCGCCGGCGAGGGTCAGTCCTCGCTCCTTGACCAGGTGATAGACAAGGCGCACGGCGTCGATGTCCTCTTGTTTGTAATAACGAGTTCCTTTCTCCGTCTTGCGGGGATGGATAATATCAAATTCCTTTTCCCAGAAACGGAGGGTCGATTCGTTCACGTCGAACATTTGGGCCACCTCGCTGATGGAGTAGAAAAGCTTTAGGTTCTTGTCTTTCTTGAGCGCCATAGTCTTATGCCTGTTTGTTTAGTCCATTACCTGACCATGGTTGTCCGCGATCTGGATCATCTGGTCGTATTCCTCCGGAGTCAAGTCCATGAAATAGTATTTGGATGGATTATCGTGCTTGCCTCGTACGATAACCTCATAGTGAAGGTGCGGCCCGGTTGATTTTCCCGTATTACCCACCTCACCGATGACTTGTCCACGGGTTACTTTCTGTCCAACACGGACCTTGAACTTATCCATGTGGCCATAAAGGGTTTGGTAGCCATAGCCGTGATCGATGATAAGGCATTTGCCATAACCCTGTTTCCAGGAGGCGAACTTGACCGTACCGTCGCCTGTGGCGTAGATCTCCGTGCCCACTTTGGCGGAGAAGTCCATACCAGAATGGAAACGGGGTGTTCGATAGATCGGGTCGATTCGCATGCCGTAACCGGAGGCGGTCCGGCGAAGATCCTTATTGGAGATTGGCTGGATAGCCGGGATACATTTGCTTCGCTCTTCCTGGCTCTTGCCGAGCGAGATCAGTTCATCAATCGAGTTAGACTCGATATAAAGCTGTTTGCGTAACATATCCATCTTCTTGGTGGTTGAGACAACCAGGTCGGCGTTCGAGAGGCTCATCAGGTGCTCATAACGGTTGGCGCCGCCAAAGCCTGATTTGCGGACCGACTCGGGAATGGATTCCGCCTGGAAGATGGTCCGATAGAGTGCTTCGTCGCGTTGTTGAATGTCCTCAAGCACCTCGAGCGCCTCGTTGAGACGCAAGGAGAGGACCTCATATTGGGTCTGAAGCAATTTGTTCTCTTTGCGTAATTGTGATTCTTTCGGGGAATCGAAGAAATATAGGATAACAATCAACGTACCCACGCCAAAGATAATACCCGTGCTCAGATGTTTAAGGACAGTAAGGACCCGATCCTTGGCTGAAGGGTAAACCCGCTCGTAACTAAGCGTGTTGGGATTGTATAAATAATATGTTTTTCGAGATTTAAACAGTCTCATTCGAATTTTTTGTTGCTTGGATGATCGCGAAAATAATAATTTGCAGTACTTTTGCAAATTGTTTTTCAGAATATTAACGAGAACTATATAAAGATAGATTATGTTGACAGCAAAAGAAATCCGTGAGTCCTTTAAGGCCTTTTTCGCCTCTAAAGGACACCAGATCGTCCCTTCCGCTCCAATGGTCGTGAAGGGAGACCCTACGCTGATGTTCACCAACGCGGGGATGAACCAGTTTAAAGACATCATCCTGGGCAACGTGCCCCGGAAATATCCTCGTGTGGCGGACTCGCAGAAGTGCCTTCGCGTGAGCGGTAAGCACAACGATCTGGAGGAGGTTGGCCACGATACTTATCATCATACGATGTTTGAGATGTTGGGCAACTGGTCGTTTGGCGATTATTTCAAGCAGGAGGCGATCTCATGGGCATGGGAGTACCTCGTGGACGTGTTAAAACTGGATCCGGAGCGTTTATATGCGACGGTTTTCGAGGGAAGTCCGGCCGAAGGGCTGAGCCGTGATGATGAGGCGGCGGGTTACTGGGAGCGATTCTTGCCGGCCAACCATATTATAAATGGAAATAAGCACGATAATTTCTGGGAGATGGGCGATACGGGTCCTTGTGGTCCTTGCTCTGAGATTCACATCGACTTGCGTCCTGAGTCGGAGCGTGCGGCGATCCCGGGCGAGCAGATGGTCAATAAGGATCATCCTCAGGTAATCGAGATCTGGAACCTTGTCTTCATGCAATACAACCGTAAGGCTGATGGTTCGCTCGAGCCACTGCCCGCACGAGTAATCGATACGGGTATGGGATTTGAGCGTCTCTGTATGGCAATGCAGGGTAAGACATCAAACTATGATACCGATGTCTTCCAGCCCATCATCAAGGTGATCGCTGACATGGCAGGAACCGCTTATGGTGTCGACAAGCAGAAAGATGTAGCGATGCGTGTGATCGCCGACCATATCCGGACCATCGCTTTCGCTATTACCGATGGTCAGTTGCCTTCTAACGCTAAGGCTGGTTACGTGATCCGTCGTATCTTGCGTCGTGCCGTTCGTTACGGTTATACCTTCCTCGACCGCAAGTCCGCTTTCATGTATAAGCTCTTGCCCGTGCTGATTGAGACGATGGGTGACGCTTATCCTGAGTTGGAGGCACAAAAGACCTTGATCGAGCGTGTGATCAAGGAGGAAGAGGATGCTTTCCTCCGGACTTTGGAGACAGGTATCCGTTTGCTTGATAAGAAGATGGAAGAGACTAAGGCGGCAGGTAAGACACGGATCAGTGGTGTCGATGTTTTCACGCTTTACGATACTTATGGTTTCCCCTTGGACTTGACGGAGTTGATCCTTCGTGAGAACGGGATGGATGCCGATATTGACGAGTTCAACGTCGAGATGCAGAAGCAGAAAGAGCGGGCACGTAATGCCGCGGCGGTTGAGACTGGCGACTGGGTTGTCCTGAAAGAGGGCGAGACCAACTTCGTCGGTTACGACTTCTTCGAGTGTGACGCTGAGATCCTGCGTTATCGTCAGGTAAAACAAAAGAACAAGGCCTTCTATCAGGTTGTCCTCGATAAGACACCGTTCTATGCCGAGATGGGTGGACAGGTCGGTGACTCCGGCTGGTTGATCAATGGCGATGAGAAGGTTGTTGTGCTTGATACGAAGCGTGAGAACAATTTGCCGATTCATCTTGTAGCGGAATTGCCTAAAGACGTGACCGCTTCATTTACCGCTAAGATCGACGAGAAGAAGAGAATCGCCTGCGAGTGCAACCACTCGGCTACTCACCTCTTGCACGAGGCGTTGCGCGAGGTGCTCGGTACGCATGTTGAGCAGAAGGGATCGTATGTTTCGCCTGAGGCATTGCGTTTTGACTTCTCTCATTTCCAGAAAGTGACAGATGAGGAGATTCGTCAGGTTGAGATTTTGGTAAGCCAGAAGATCCGTGCGAACTATAAGCTGGAGGAATACCGGAATATGCCGATCGCCAAGGCGAAAGAGATGGGCGCTATGGCCCTGTTTGGCGAGAAGTATGGCGATGAGGTTCGTGTCGTGAAATATGGTACGTCGGTCGAGTTGTGTGGTGGTACGCATATCCCGGCGACAGGTATGATTGGCTCTTTGCGTGTTGTTTCAGAGAGCTCTGTTGCGGCAGGCGTTCGTCGTATTGAGGCTGTGACGGCTGAGGCCGCTGAGAAATATACCTTCATGTTGCAGGATTCGATCCGTGAGTTGCGGGCGATGTTCAATAACGTGCCGAATTTGGCGCAGACTATCCGTAAGTCAATTGAGGAGAACGCTGAGCTGAAGAAGCAGGTGAGCGAATATATCCGCGAGAAGGTACAGATGTTGAAGAAGGATTTGATCGCCAAGGCTGTTGAGCGGAATGGCGTGAAGGTGATCGTCTTCAAGGGCGAGGCTAGTGTCGAAGCAATTAAGGACTTGGCCTTCCAGTTGAAGGGTGAGGCGTCGACCGACGGTAAGGTCTTCTTCGTGGGCGGTATCAAGGATGGTGCGAAATGTGCCTTGATGGTAGCGATGAGCGACGCTTTGGTAGCCGATGGCTTGAATGCCGGTAAACTGGTGAAAGAAGCCGCTAAGTTGATTCAAGGTGGCGGAGGCGGACAGCCGCACTTTGCGACGGCCGGTGGTAAGAACCCGGATGGCCTCGATGCCGCTGTCGACTTGGTATTGAGTACCGCTGGACTGAAAGATTAAAAGCTTTTTCTTAAGGTCATGATAAGTGGCCCGTGTCGGTCCCTTGAATGGGGTGGACACGGGCCTTCTTTTTGATCTGTTGGATTATGGTAAGGATATTGGCGATTTTTCCCTACATTTGTTCCCGGTTAGCTGTTCCTGTCGGAACGCTTCCCGGGATACGTTATATATAATAGGATTATGGCAGAACAAAATGTGGTGATTAGTGAGGATTTGTGCCGCGATTTGGGGCAATTCCTGGAAGGGTTGGACTACGATCGGTTATTTGTATTGACTGACGAGAATACGTTCGTGAATTGTTATCCATTGCTCAAGCCTGTGGAGGCGATCGCTTCCGCTCCGGTAATCACGGTAAAGGCGGGGGATACGCATAAGAGTCTTGAGGCATTGGCCTCTATTTGGACCCGTCTCTCAAACGAGGGAGCGACTCGCCATTCATTGTTGCTTAACCTGGGAGGCGGAATGGTGACCGATATGGGTGGTTTTGCTGGAGCCACTTTCAAGCGAGGCATCCGTACCATCAATGTGCCGACAACACTTATGGCCTCAGTCGACGCCGCTGTGGGTGGTAAGACCGGTATTAATTTCAATGGATTGAAGAATGAGATCGGTTCCTTCTATCCGCCCTTGCGTGTCTTTATCGATTGTGGCTTCCTTCGGACATTGGATTATGATAATATCCTCTCTGGTTATGCTGAGATGGTCAAGCATGGCTTGATCAGTTCGATGGAGGATTACGCCTCTGTCCTGCTTTACGATATTGATACGATGAACTACAGCTACCTGAATCGCTTGGTGGCACAGTCGGTGGCCGTGAAAGAACGTATTGTTACCGAGGATCCCAAAGAGCATGGTATTCGCAAGGCACTGAATTTTGGTCATACGGTCGGTCATGCTTACGAGAGCCTCTCGTTCCTGAAGGAGCGGCCTATCCTGCATGGGCATGCCGTAGCGGCTGGTATCGTGAGCGAGCTGTATCTCTCGCATAAACAATGCGATTTCCCGATGGAGAAATTGAGTCAGGTGGTCTATTACCTGAAGAGTTATTATCGTCCCTTCCAGTTTGGTTGTGAGGACTATGAGAAGCTTTATGAGCTGATGACACACGACAAGAAAAACGAGGGAGACGTGATCAACTTTACCTTGCTTGCGGGGGTGGGCGACGTAAGGATTAACCAATCGGTCTCGAAGGAAAAAATATTGGAGTCGCTCGATTTTTACCGAGAAAGTTTTGGAGTTTAAAGATAAAAGACTACCTTTGCGCCCGTAAAACAAAGGCGGGATGTAGCTCAGCCCGGTTAGAGTACGCGTCTGGGGGGCGTGTGGTCGCTGGTTCGAATCCAGTCATCCCGACTGATATAAAAGCATTGATAATCTGATGATTGTCGATGCTTTTTTTATTTTATATAGTTCTTGTAGCGATGCTGGTTGACGCCGTGGTTGACGTGAAAAGTCAACCAAGAAGTCAACCGTATTTTTATGAAAACTTCAATTTCTGTAATCTGTTACAAGCATAAAGTGCTTGCCAATGGAGAATCTCCGTTAATGGTAAGAATAGCCAAAGACGGTAAACGTACAATGAGAAGCTTAGGCATATCTGTTAATCCTCATTATTGGGATTTTGATAAGAACCAACCTAAATCAAACTGTCCCAACAGGAATCAAATCAAGCAAATAATCCTGAAAACAGAAATGGACTATCAAGCAAAAGTACTTGATAAGGAAATCAAAAATGAGGAATTTACTACCTTGTCGTTGATTGATGGGCAAAAAGAGGCAATCAAAGCTCAAACGGTGGAAGAGTTTTACCTTTCCCTAGTAGAGGAACTGAAAGGAGATGGAAAAATAGGAACAAGTTATGCCTATCTTAATTCATACAGGACATTAAAGAATTTTAATAAGGGAAAGAAGTTAAATTACACCTTTTCGTATATTGATGTGGAGTTTTGTAAGAAGTTTGAGAAGTGGATGCGCAACAAAGGTAATAACGATGTCACTCTCAGTTACCAATTTAGAACACTAAGGGCGGCATTTAACAAAGCCATTGAAGCTAAAGTTGTCAGCAGAGATAAAAATCCATTCATCGAATACAAATTAAGTCGTTTCAATACCAAGACCGCCAAGAGAGCATTATCTAAAGATGATATTCTTAAAATCATAGATGCGGATTGTAGCCAAGCAAGCGTAATACGGCAGTTTACGCAAGATATATTTACGTTCTCTTATTTATGTGGTGGAATATCGTTTGTGGATATAGCCCACTTGATGAAAACAAATATAGTGGAGGATAGACTTCTCTATCAAAGGCAAAAGACACATGGAAGCATAAACTTAATGCTATCAGATAGGGCTAAACAGATTATTCTGAAATATGATAACTATCAACACCAAGCAGGTTATTTGTTCCCCATACTTCATAATAAGCGTCATATTACACCTATGCAGCAGAATAATAGAGTGCACAAAATCTGCCATCAGATTAACCGGGAATTAAGAGCGTTTGCAAAGGAGTTAGGCATTACGGCGGAAGTCACCACCTATGTCGCTCGTCACTCATTTGCCACCATTTTAAAGAAATCTGGGGTAAACATAGGAATTATTTCTCAAGCGTTGGGGCATCAGGATATAAAGACTACCCAAATATACTTAAGTTCATTTGATAATGAGCAAGTAGATGAAGCGATGAAGAATTTACTCTGAACCAATAATTCCCCACTTGTAGTAATGCGGGTGGGGATTTCTTTCATACATTTGCGTGGACACCTCTAAAATATACAGATATGCTACCGATAGATAAATTTGAGTGGAAAGATAACTTTGACAAAGAAAAGGACTTATTGGAATACGTCTCACTATTGGAGTTGGAATATATACCAGATTTTGATTATGACAGCGATGATCCATATTATTATGGTTACAGGAGGATAGACAAATGGGATGAAGCCGGAGACACGCCATTCCTTAGCCCTATCTCTGAAACACTACAAACTTTTACGGATAGATATAATAACGACTTGATCACCGAGCACTTTAATTACGACGGCTACAAAAAGCATAAGAAAATACCGCAATTCCTGAAAGATCTGGATCTGGACGTGGATAAATTCTGGATGTTACTCTTATTTGTCTACGATTACAGTTACCACTACTATATGGAAGGAATCGACGTGGGCGAATCTCCCAATGAGCAACTTTTAAAATTCACCCAAGCCATCATGACCAACGCTGAGAGCTTCAACCGTAAGGACGGGGCGACATTCACCAAGCCCATGACATTAAAAATATGTCTAGAGGGGGAACGCAATATTATTATAGATAACCCTAACGCCATTCTCTATATAGCCGACTCAGCATACAAGATGATGCAACAGGATGATTTAGGAAGTATCGGGATTATGACCCACAAAAGGCGGCTGAAAACCTCTACTTCCACAAAAGATTCCCCATTCATCACTTTTTTCGCACGGATGTTTTTTGATTTCTTTGACACGCAAAGCCAAGTCATATCTAAAAGGAGAAAGGGAGCCAAGCATTCACAAAAGGAGATTGACCTAGTCTGTCAATTGATAGCGTTCACTAAGCTTTCACTCAAAGAATGCTGGAAGCTAGAAAACAATGATACCCTTAAAGCCTTCCTGAAACAATATAAAGACTTTGAGCCAAGCTCTATAAATAGCATATATCCTTCATTCAGAATGTGATACACATAAGTAGGCAAAGAGTCCACCGTTATATTCCAAAAGGGGAATAAAATGGTGGGCTTTATTTATTCCCTAAACCCTATTTTCTAATTATCTACTTTCGCAGCGTAATCGAAAACCAAGTGCGCATAGGATAGACGGTTACACAGTACTAATTTAATTATTAAATAAACAAATATGGAAGATTTAAAAGCTATAGAAATGGGAAATAACAATGTAGAGTCAAATGTTGAGATCCTAGGTAACGTAGAGGATTTGACAAAGGATTTTGAGCAGGAAAAGAAAACACTGGAGCGCTTTATAAAAAGCAACAGGAATGAAACAGTAATAACCGCACAACAGAAAGTGGTTGAAGCTGCCAAAATCAAAATGGAGAAGGCGCAGGACTTTGAAAGAATATCTAAACAGAGAGCTGTCGATAGTTTCTTCACATTCTCGGTAGTGGATGAAGAGACAGGCACAAGAACGGAACAGAAGAAGAAAATAGCGTTTGTCAAGAATAACAGACCTGTAAACTCTAAGAAAGTGGACGGTTTTATAGCCTTGATAGCCGCCAATAAATATGACAAGGCTTTCCCCATTATCGTAATGGAAGCATCCAAGTTAATCGAGGCAGGCTATATTGTAACAGACATCTACGGGAGAGAACTAAGCCAAGAAGAGGCCAAAGACTACTTCGTTATCCTTGATGGTCAGCACAGGAGTACTGCGTTTGCAAAACTGATAGCAACCGGGAATTATAAAAATCTGATTCCCAATGTTCATGTTAGGGATATTGAGAATGTTGGTGAATACTTGGTTGACATTAACAATGTAGGCAGCAGTTGGGATAAAAAAGACAGATTGGTTGTAGCCTCCCTCACTGCAAAAAGTGACTTATTCCAAAATGTGGCTGAATTGCTAAAAGAGGGATTTAATCCAACCACAGCCATGTTGATCTATACGGGTAAGAACATATCAGATAAGCAAATAGCTAATGTGCTACAAGGAGGAGATTATACCCTTCCTAAAGGTGCGGAGGTTAATATTGAAAGAGGAAATAAGTTCGTCACCTTATGCAAGGCAGCTAAGATGGATGTTAGTTTTATTACCAAGCGTTATTTCATCAAAGGTTTTAATAGTCATGCCCTATCCACAAGTGAAGATCAGGCGTTTAAAGCTCTTGACAATCTGAAATACAAGAACTATAAAGAAGATAAGTGGAAAGAGGTTAAATCAGAAAATGACTTTATTAAGATATTGAAAGAAGCTTTGGAGGCATAAGTCACCGATAGCAAAGCCCATGTGACAGGTGGGCTTCTCTATTCCATTTTTTTAGATTTGGCATTTCAGCCCTATAGAAATACCCCAATTCACCCTTTTATGGGCTTTAGGCATTCCTGAAGTCCCATTATTGGGGTTATAGCTAACAAATTTTTGAAGGACAACAATATATGATAACCAAGTTAGATATTCAAGAGAAAGACGGATTCCTTATTATGGAGGACTTTCCCGCAAACTGCATCTTTAATAAGGTCAAGACAGGTTGCGGTGCTACTACCATAGCCCTCACCAATAGCGAGAATTATATCATCGCAGTTCCAACCACGGAATTGGTAGAGAACAAATGCTATCCAACCAAAGACGCTGATGGCAATGTGAGGTTCTGGAAGAAAAATGAACGTAAGCCAGGGGTAAGTCCTGTAGTTAATAACCTGTTTGGCTTATATGGGAATTTCACTCGGGAGCTAAGGAGGAAGTTAAAGGACTACTTATCTTCTGATGGGGTGAAGAAGATTATCTGCACCTATGACAAGATAGATAAACTGGTGGAGTCTATCAATCCGATGGACTTTAAACTGACGGTTGACGAATATCACAACTTCCTTAAGCAATACTCATTCAGGGATAAGGCCATTAATGGCGTGTTGGAGCATTTTAAAAAGTTCAAGTCATACTGTTTCCTATCGGCCACCCCTATCCCAGAAGATTTAAAGCCCGCTATTTTTGAAGGCATTCCAGAATATATGGCCAATTGGAAAACTGTTGACAAGATCACTGTCTGTCCATATCATACGGATAAGCCTTACATGATTGTGGCCAAACTTATCAGGGCTTACCAAGACAAGGGCTTCGTGAGATTGAACGGGATAGAGAGTGATGAGGCATATTTTTTTGTCAATAGTGTCAGGGAGATCAAGCGCATACTTGATCAGGCACAACTAAAAGAGGATGATTACAGAATCATATGCGCTGATAATGATAAAAACAGAGCCAATCTTAAAGGTTATTCAATATCGAGTTCCACGGATGAGCCCAAGAAGTTCAACCTCATCACTTCCAAGTCATTTGAGGGTGTAGATTTCCACTCAGAGAAAGGTCTCTGTTTCGTTGTCAGCAATGTTAAGAACAAGCACACGTTGGTTAGTGTCGATATGGATATACCCCAAATTGCGGGAAGAATAAGAACCAAATCCAATCCCCTGAGGAATATGATTGTGCATATCTTCAACACAAAGGCAACAAGCTACTTTATCACTTATGAAGAGATGAAGCAATCTGTTGAATGCGAGAAGAGGGCGGCACAGGAAAGAGCGGACTTGTTTAACAATTCTCATCTCTCTGAAAAAGCCATTAAACAGGAAATAGAGCAGATTAAGAAAATAGGCAAGGAATCTTACCTGTCTTATATTGACGGGCAATTTGTGGTAAATGACATGATAGGCAAATTGCAATTATATAGTTTTCTGGTGGATCATGAAATCTATCAATCCGCTGAATCACTAAAAGCCGCATACGCACAACATGGAATAACAACAACCAAGACAAAATGGTGTGTTGCCCCAAAAGAGTTTATCTCCCAACTTATCAGGCCTCTTGATTTCAGGAAATCACTCCAGAGATTCTGCGAAATTATGGAACAAGAGAGTTCCACTCAATCAGAATGCGCTGAAATAGCGGAGATAATATATGATTATCCATTCTTGGAAGAGGCTCGTGAGAAATTAGGGATTCCAACTATTAGACGGTTAAGATCCATTAAGGGCATAAAAGCAAAATTGAAGGAAGTGGAGTAAGAGTGATTCATACCTAAAAAACTCCCCCCCCCTCATACTTTGAGAGAAAAGTCTTTTCTTGGTGAGATGAGGGAGGGCTTGCCATTTCACCATTAAATCAATCACACAATCCATGTCTTTGATTGACTATTTAACGGATGGCACTATACGATCATAAACATACATAGCCTAAATGTAATATCACCTAAATGTAATTCAGGAATTTGTAATAAGGACAAAATCGTAATGGCGTGATCCAAGACAGGGATGTCCTTATTGATTCCAGTGTTCAATCAATAATCATTAAAAATTTATCATCATGAGAAATTTAACTATTTTGCCCGTTATGGCAAACAGCCGTGAGAGAATGAGTTTAGGTGAATACGTGGAAGAGGCGACCGTTATCCAAGAGGAATCACGGCCAAGCGTCACTTTCTTGGAGGCGAATACGGATGCCATCACCATTGGGGAGCTATCCAATAAGTGTGTCGTGCCAACATGGGCAAACCAAGAGTTGACGATCGCCCATCAGGATTTCGTCTCTTGCGTCCATGAGGCGGCAAGCTCTTTCTTCGCTGGAGAGAGGATAAACGATCCTGAGATCAGGGTCTCGCATATAGTCCGTGGCAGGATTCCATCCGCTTTAGGCAAGAAGGCGAGCGAGTTGTTGGAATGCGAGAAGACCCAATTCTATCAAAGGTTAGCTTTCGCTTTCACCATCCCCACCATCTTGGAGACCATAAGCGGGCAGAGACTGGAGTTATGTGTTGGTGGCGTGAGAAATTATAGTGATCTCAATCTTTATCGTGCCACTAAGGGCATGGAGAAGTTTTCCGTGTTTATTGGTTGGCGTGTGAGGATATGCTCAAACCAAGTCCTTACTGGAGATGGCGCGAAACTGAACATGGAGGTGGTTGATATGGGTGAGCTTTACAGGAACGTGCTGGAGCTATTCCATAGCTTTAACCCTGCGAAGGAGATCCATCTTTTGCGAACATTGTCAGGATCGTTCCTCTCGGAGACCTTGTTCGCCCAAATTGTTGGAAGGATGAGGATGTACCAGGCGTTATCTCCCGCCAAGCAGAGGGCTATCCCAAGACTGTTGATAACCGATAGCCAGATCAATTCAGTTTGTCGTGACTATTACCATAATGAGGCGTTTGGTGTCAAGAATGAGGGAATATCCATGTTCGATTTCCATAACCTTTTGACACAAGCCAATAAGGGAAGTTATATTGATACCTACTTGCAACGGGCGGTAAACGCCACTGAGGTCAGTGTAGGGATTAATAATGTCCTTCAAGGGACAGATAATAAATACGCTTGGTTCTTGGGCTGAGTGGATTGTTGATTGATAGAAGAAAGGGCAGCTATTCAGTTAGTTGTCCTTTCCTTATGCTTAATAATTAACCATATAAATTTTTAAGTACGCAAATAAGTACATATCTTTGCGTTAAAGATAAGGAGTACGTATGAGAACAACTAATTACACGGATTTAAGAGCCAATCTGAAAGGTTATATTGATTCAGTCATTGATGATTGTGACACGGTGCTTATCAATCGTGGCAATGGCACAGGTGTGGTAATGATTTCGTTGGAAGAATACAATTCTTTAAAGGAGACAGAATATATCATGTCGTCAGAACAGACTATGAATGATATTCGTAAGGGAGAGGAAGATTTAAAGGCGGGCAGAGGGATAGAGGTGAATCTGGATAAATTATGAAACTGATATTTACTCCTATCGCGCAAGAGCATTGGGAATATTGGAAGAAGAATGACCCCAATATAGCCAAACGCATAAAGAAACTGCTTGCTGATATATTGGAACATCCTTATAGTGGAATAGGCAAGCCCGAACCCCTCAAGTATGAATTGGCGGGTAAATGGTCAAGGCGGATCAATACGGAGCATAGACTTATCTATTCCGTGCATGATGATATGATAGAGGTTTACATATTCTCCATGAAATATCACTATTCCAAGAAATAACTACATTATTGCGTTTTTGAAGGGCATCTATTAAGTTAGATGTCCTTTCTTTATAATATCCACTTTGCCATATTAGTAAAGCTCATAGGTATGCATGCCCTATCTTAAATATAAAGTACAGATTCACTTTAAACCTGAATTTTTGGGAGTGGCATTTCAGCCTTATAGATATGGTCGAAACCATAAGGATTCAAGCATTAAGATAATCTCAGCATTCAAAAGCTAGACTGTGGTAGGCTGTTTTTGGCAAACCAACCATAAGTGAATATGAGGTTTATAAATCCGGTTGAGTAGAAAATCTCAAAATTTTGGTTCTTATAGGGGGTGAGTGAAATTCATCCCCGCCTTAAAATTCAAGTTCCAGACGCAAATAGAGCCTAATTTATAACAGCCAAAAGTATTTAGGTATGAAAATTAAGAGATTATATGCTCTTTAACTTTACCAATTCAAAACCTTTCGCTAACTTTGTGGCAATTTCAGGGATCTAAGGTGTTAGATGCTTGGAAGGACATATAATTAACGAAAGGTGTTATTGAAATTATCTTCCATTCTCAAATCTCGCAAATTTGATTACGGTACGAAGATGATAGCAGTAGCACCACATCATTTGATATATACCTACCTTATATATTTCTATAAGGCTTTAGATATTGTCGAATTGGTGTGGGCTGCTGTTTTATCCGTACCAATGGCAATGCGAGAGCCAGAGAATGAGATAAGACAGTATGTTCCCACACCTTTTTCTGTCAAGTAGCTTTTCCTTTGGGAATAAGGAAACATGATTGATACAATGAATTCTTTTAATTTTAATGAACAACAAGCTGTTTTACAATGCGCATGGCAATTGTTTCAAGCACGCCCATCAAAAGAAGAAGTTATGTTTGTTGAACAACAAACTATCGCATGGGATATTCTTAAAAATATTTCAGAATTATCTCTTGAAGAGAAAGCATATATTAAACTAACATGTAATGGTTTTTTTAACAAATGGGTTGTCTGTGCGATTCAAATGAATCCATATCTAGCATTTCAGATTGTTGCACAAATGTCTGACGAGAAGAAGATTGAATTTAAGGATTTCATTCTTTCAATTGTAGAATATCAAGGGAATGATTTCAAAACAGCAATGGCTGTTAGTCTTTTTGACCAAACAAATATACCTTACGCTATTGCTGCAAAAGATTGGTTAGATTTTGATTCTAATAATAAGAGTAAATACAGGATTGTCTAGAATAATAATTAAGGAATATGCAACAAATCACAGTTTCATCCCTATTTATGGGATTTCTTGGTCTAACAGAAGAACAAGTTGATTTATATCAGCCTTTTGGTGCTGCGCTAAAAAAGGTTACAAGGCAAAAATTGGAAGCAAATATGGAGGCTATAATATATATGCTAAGTTCCTGCCAATCTTTTATGCTTATAATAGATCATAGTTTTGACCATAAAGTTGTAACTCAAAAAACTTATTGGCCGGATCTTGATCAATATTATGAGATGTTAAGAAAAAATGAAATACCTAATAAAAGGCGATGGGATTCAACTGGATTTTATATTAAATCAATACAGTTAGGGGATATTTTAATAGAAAAATATAAACTGCCAAACGATGATGAATGCATCGCAGCTAGTATTAATATTTAATATGTTATAAAAAATCGGAATTATGCTATTGCTTCTTTGAGGTGAGCTTTAAAAAAAAGTAAAGAAATTAATAAGGAAAGATGGGGAAAATATTTGATTAGTGAATTTAAATATGATTCATTATTTAAAATATTTTAGAGGATGACTTATGCGCAGTGATTCTAGAAAAACAAGGGATGGGGTGAAAGCTGCAGGCTGGGAAGAAAATGATGTTGATGGGGTCGCATGAATTCTGGAGCTCTATTGTAAGGCTGTCTCAGTTAGTTTTGAAGAATACAAATTACTTATCCTCAATTGTTTATGAAGATATTTTGACTTATATGCATTTTAAACAATAATTTAAACGTTATGAATGAATACTATCAACCACTTACGGAAGATGATGTGAAAAGATTCTCTTCTAGTTTAGACATGTCAATGTTATCTAGAATGATACCGTTAAAGTCTAATATTCAAAATCAGATCGTGAATTATCTATCTGAAAGAGAAAAAGCTTGCATAATTAATTCGCAAATAAATGAGGATGTTATCATTAAATTAACATCATTGGCCTCAATATATTATAATCAATCTCCAGATAAGACAAATTTGTTTATTCTATGCATGGTAATAGGCACCATAATAAAAGAATACGAATGGGGAACATATTATATAACAACAGAGGGAGTTTTGAAATTGTCAAAATTAATATTGTCTCATTAGAAAGAGATAAACAATTGTTAATTGCGAATATAATACTTATACTAAGGGGTGATTTATGATTATATGCCAGAAGATAATTTCACATACCAAGATTACTTATCTAGATATTCTATATGGATAAAATCAAATATAGACAAAGATCAAGAAGACTACTATAAAGAATGCTCCCATATGGCAATCTACTACCATAGATATTTTGGTAGTCAAATACAAATTATCTTTTTTAAAGATAATTCTGATTATAAGTACATATTGGAGAATAAGGCTTTTGCTTGGAGAGTAGATGTGCACTATTGGGGGTGTAATTTTTATAATTACCCCATAAATCCGACTAGAGAATGGATAATTGATTTTATAATAAGATCACTTATGGATATTTACAGGGATGGGGATATTCCTCATCCTTTTAATAAATAATATGAATGACTATATAATTTATTTATTATGGTAAATTTGCGAATATTTATCGATAATGTTAGAAGTTATTTATCTGACAATTATATTCCTTTTCAGATTATTGATTGTAGTAATGATGATGAATTATATGATGAGATCAATTTTCGTAAAATACAATCCATGTCAGAAGATATAGATTTTCCTTTTGCTTACAGGGTTTTTATCCAAACATATTCCACAAGTCAGTATACAGCGCCGCATGGTAATATGATTATTTATGTTGGTGATGATAATGGAGTTCTTGCCGTAACCATACATAATATTAAAGTTGATTTAGCAAACATTACAGATTTATATGGTTTTACTTATTCTAAAATAGATCTTGTCTCTCAGGCTGATAACACTTATAGGTTTTACTTTAATCAGAATAAATTTAATTTAAATCTTAATTCAAGAAGCCGTGAGTTAATTAACAGAATTTGGCTTGATTTAAAGTATCATCCTATGTACTCTTCATATGAGATTATTAAGGATGAGGCTAGCTATTCAGATGCTGGAGCAATAGCTATTAAGGTTAAATTAAACTGGTCCCCTGTTTTAATGTTTTTATTTTATCCGAGTTATGGAAATGGCAATATTGACTCTATAGCAGTATATGGTAATGGGCTTGACGCTCAAAAAAGAGCGATTGAAAGTTCAATGCAAATCTTTGGTTTGCCTGTTAAGTCAATTAAATGGGATAGAGGCATTGAACGTTTTTTAGACGTGGCATTAGACTCTTATTAAAATGCAGATGACTCTAATCTATTGTAGGATTTGATTTTAAGTAATATAAGCTAATGAACAAATTGAAATTATTGGCGATCACCTTATTGATCGCTTTAGGGGCAGGATTTAGTTCCTGTGGAGATGAGATTACAACAGAAGTTATCCAGCAAGAGCCTGATAATACACTCGAGCTATTAATTGGCTCATGGGTAGGTACAGGTGATGCGGAAGGTGAAATCCTTACATTTAACTCAGATAACACTTTCAAGGAGGAAGACGGAGAATATGTAGATAGTGGAACATTTGAATATTTCCCTTACCGATACATGTTTATCACTTACTTCCAAACGGATTGGGGTTCGGAAGATAATATTATTTATACAGTTGTCAAGGTAACGGAGGATGAATTGATCTTGAATAACAACGGGCATAGTGATGTCAAAATATATAACCGTAAAAAGTAATTTTATTGAGATGCAAGCGATCAAATCATTTCTAGGCCTATCAACCCTCATCTTTACCTTTGGACTATTCTCCTGCGGTGAAGATGTTTTAGAAGATTCTCCATCAACATCAACGCCAACTAATTCGAATAGTAAGCGGATTACACATATCAACTCTGAGGATTATTATAATATCTCTTTTGAATATTCAGGGGATAAGCTAAGTTCCTATGTCTGGAAATACGTAGATTCTGGATATGATGATTATGAGTTTAATCAAGTAATCACTCAGGATGGAAATAAAGTAATTATCAAAGGAGAGGCAGATAGTCACGACTATGTGCAAACATATACGTTGAACGAGGATGGCTATGCTATTTCTTGTACAGCACAGGAAATAGATGGAAAAACAATTGAAGCCGCTTTCGAGTACTCAGAAGCTGGTTACTTGACAAAGGCAATTATAATCGAGGAGAGTGATTATGGTAATTGGAGTAATACTTGTACCTTTACTTATTCAGAAGATGGAGATATACTAAGAGTTGAAGAAAGCAGTTTATCTGGACATATATTCGCACAAGAATATGGAAATACAGAAAACAAATCCAAAATAATGGATTATGCGATGTCTCAACTCCTTTTTGATTATCAAGCTGCATTTTATTATGGAATATTAGGAAAGCCTTGTACGCATTTGCCTAGTTCAAGTAAGCAAAAGGAGATTTATGAAAGTGATTGGTCTCATACTGATAATTTCATCTACACTTTAGATGAAGATGGTTATGTCTCAAAAACGATTACCGCATCCAGTTCGGGGAATTCGGAAATATTGACTTATACATATAGCGAATAAGATAGATCGGAAGGACAGTATTTGAGAAAACTCTTATGTTGTTCTTTTCGTAAAATACAGCCATTGGCTATTTCGCTGAAATCATCAAAATGCGTTATAAATGAAACGGGTACTAATCAAATTATTTCAATGGGTTATTAGCCTTCTATGCTGGTTAACCATATCCCCCATATTCTATTACCTTACAGACAAGTGGAAACTAATAGGCAAGAAGTTTAGGATTGGCTTGTTGGCAATATCTCCAATGTTCTTGATCCTCTATTCCATTATATGTTTTTGGGGATTAAATATTTACTTTAGCTACCAACGTAAGCATAGGTTTGACGATAAAGAAACTTTAGAGAGAATAACAGGAGTAACGTACCCGGATTTTAAAGTCATAGAATACACCAAAGATAGTGAAGCTTCATTTTTGGGAGATTACAATGATAGACTGCTAATAGAATTTAAAGAACTTCCATCTGCCGCTTTCTATCAATCTTTAGACAGTCTGATTGCAACAGGTGACTCTGATTGGTCTATATATGATAACGCTTATTCATACCGCAAGAGCTGGGGGAATGGTTTGCCTGCACCTAATGGAGAAGATGATAAAGAAGATATGATGTTCAGCATTAGTCTTAGCAAAGGGAGCAGACAAGCTACTATTAACTATGGTGTTTGGTAGGGTAGAAGTTCTTATGCTCTTTGAGGCGGGTACTAATATTGAAATGTTCTTCTTTATATGGGGAATTGTCAAATTCATACCCGAAGTATGAAACGGCTATAATGTTGTTCACTTAGAGTGGAATTATTATATTTGCAATATGGTGTCAAGCCATAAAGAGATTATTAACTTTATTATTAATCATTCTTGGTTATTGACTACAAAGTCAACCATAAAGTCAACCAAAAGTAAAATATAATCTTATAATACTGATAATCAGAGATTATTATGCTTTAGAGTACGCGTCTGGGGGGCGCGTGGTCGCTGGTTCGAATCCAGTCATCCCGACTGTTGAAGGCTTAACTGAATAAGTTAGGCCTTTTTTATTTCACTGCAGTGGAATTCCCAATACACTGCAGTGAAAAGGAAAATCCACTGTTATCCGCTGTTTTTTACACATACGTACGTGTCGTCCTTCACGTACGTACCTGTCTGCTCGCATGAACGGTCGTGATGGCTTGCGTGAACGTATGTGTGACCTCACACGTACTATTGTGTTTATACTCGAGGTTGAGTGCTCCTTACGACTGGGGTTATTAGTGTTTAATGATGGGCATTGTCTGGTGTTTATAACAGGCATTGTTAACACCTGGCGATCCAGTTGTTATCACGGCTGAAAAACGGTCGGTTTGTCTTTGATGGTGATATTGTGTCGCTCCAGCTCCAGCAAGAAGCGTTTGGTCTCTATTCCGCCTCCATAACCGACCAGCTTATGGTCGCTGCCGATGACTCGGTGGCATGGGATCAGTATGGAAATGGGATTGGAACCGTTGGCGGAGGCGACGGCTCTTGTGGCTTTGGGATTGCCGATCGCCTGGGCCAGCTCCGCATAAGAGCAAGTCTCGCCGTAGGGAATAGCCTGGAGCGCTTGCCAAACCCGGTTCTGGAACGGGGTGCCGGTAAGAAGCAATGGCAGGTCGAAATGTTGTCTTGAGCCTGCAAAGTATTCATTAAGTTGTTGGATAACCTGTTGGGTCAGCTCCGTATCTTCTTCCTGATAGATGGCATTTAAGGTTTTCTGGATCCTGCGGTCGTTACTTTCCCGTCGGCGACCTTTTGTCCAGTCGCATAAGCAGACCTGATTTTCGAATGTGCCGATCAGCATCTCGCCTGTCGGTGATTGGTAACGCTTGATTTGTATGATATGCATGGCTTCTTCTTTTGGTACCTCTCGCGAAGATAGGCGATCGGCTTCTCTCATGGGACCTTTTTTATTGAAATTATCGTAGATTCGCGATAGGTAAGTCTGTTTTTAATCTTGATTATTATGAGTTGTAGAAGTTTTTATCGCTCGTTGGTCCGGATGTTTTCCGTTGGCGTACTTGCGTCGCTCCTGGCACTACCGGTTTCTGCCCGGCAAGGGAAAGATGAAATGGCGCCGGCGATTAAGACAGCGCTTGAGGCGAAGGATTATAAGGTAGAGGTTACTTTCATGACACCCATGAAAGGACGAAGCCGGGCGTTGACCTCCAGTTATTATCTGGCGGTACGGAACGATTCGATTTTCTCTTGCCTGCCTTATGTGGGCGAGGCGTACAGTGTCCCTTATGGGGGCGGGAAAGGCTTAGTGTTCGACGCTCCTATTGAGCATTATGAGGCGGAACCGGGAAAGAAGGGGCGTATGGAGATTCAGATCAAGACCCGAAATGAGGAGGATCGCTATCTTTATCGCTTGACGGTCCAGCCCAATGGCTCGGTCAGCGTGAACGTACAGCCGACCCGTAGGCAACCAATCTCGTTCAGTGGGCGGATGGAGTGATTTTTTTTACCGGATATGCAACGTCCGGTCGATAGGTCTCGTTATTATAAGTAAATGGAACACGAGATAGAGCAAATAATCGAACGGTGTCGCCAAGGAAGCCGGAGTGCCCAGTTGGAGATGTATAAGCGTTACGCGAGACGGGTTTACTCGACGTGCCTCCGTATTGTCGGTCGGCCGGAGGAGGCGGAAGAGGTGACGCAAGACGTGTTCCTTAAGATCTTCCGTAAACTGGAGGAGGGACAGGTGATCGATAATCTGGAGGGCTGGATGCGCCAAGTGGCGGTAAATCTGGCGATCGATCAGCTCAGGCGGCAAACACCGGAGTTGGGGGAATTGCCTTACGATTTGGTTGAGCCGGCGGATGATGGCCCGGACGAGGAGGAGATCCAGTATACGGTCGAGCAGGTACGTGAGGCGATCAAGCGCCTGGCACCGGGTTATCGGGTTGTCTT
>ERZ779737.949-NODE-949-length-24441-cov-7.592676_pt1 | contig 24441 bp, 34 predicted proteins | sample MGYA00511889_ERZ779737 | MGnify/ENA primary metagenome ERZ779737 (study PRJEB29588, sample SAMEA2163575) | human gut metagenome | biome: human gut; feature: human-associated habitat; material: faeces | place: Denmark | collected 2008/2010 ... | reverse complement strand
CGACAGGCACCTGCATGAAAGGGGCCAGACCCGGCAGTTCACGCATCATGGGGTCCACGACGGCCCCGTTCAGCACATGGGGATACTGCGACGGGAACCCGACCAACGGCTGGACGCCGACGTTGCCGTAGGGGTCCATGGTGGTACGGAATGCCGCCGTGGCATAGGGATTGCGCTGATATACCACGGGGGGCATCCCCGCCGCCTCATATCCCGCACGGGCACCAGGGGCGGAGTAGTGTGCGCCGGACGACTGCGTGGCGACCATGCCGGGCACAGGGGCGGCAACATACCCGCCGACAGGCTGCGCGGCCTGCGCGACGCTGTTGGCGAGCTGCATGGCGGGATGGTCGGCAGGAAGGTACCATTCCTGCGCTCCCAGGACATTGTTGAGATGTTCTTCGGAGATAGCCTGTGCGCGGGCTTCCGCCAGGGCGCGAGCGACAGCAGGGTCAACAGTAGGCATAACAGGACTCCTTACATGGAAGAGGGATTAGTCTGCGAGGGGACCGCACCGCCGCCGAGACCGCCGCCGAGCAGAGCGCGATACAATGCGATGTCCATAGGATTCAACCCGCCACCGGCAGCCCCGGCCAACATGCCGGGCATCTGCCGGTACATCCCGGCAAGCATCTGCTGTTCGAGCTGCGCGTTTTGCGGGGCATACAGACTGGCGTAGTAGTTGCGGGCCATGAGGGCCGGATGCAGTATCCAGTTCTGCGCCGTGGTCATGCGATTGTTCAGTACGCCAAGCCCAGAATTGCGTGCGGCGTCATAGACGATTTGCATTCGGGGATTGAACGTCTGTTCGGTGAAGGCGTTCTCCAGTTGACCTGCCTGCACCTTGTTGTACTGGTTCAAGTCGTTCCAGTTGTCTTGCACGGCCATCCGTTCCCCTTCGACGAAACCCGGAAGAGCGCGTCCGATGGCGGCGAAAAGATTACCAAAGTCCATGTGTCATGCTCCTATATAGCGAGACCGCCACCCGGGGCGGCGGGGTTCGTGGCACCGGCAGCGAGTGAGACGATGCCTCCGTTACCGGCCTGTCCGTTAGTACCCAGATAGGTCGTAGGGTATACGGTATCGAATCTGGCACCGTAATACCCCAACGCCATGCCGATACTTCCAAACGCCTTGTTGGCGATACCTGATACATCATTCATCAGAGAACGTGCCACATCACCATATTTCATCGCCATGGAACCAAGGTTTCGACCCAGATTGAGTACATTACCTCTACGGTTCCAGCGCTGGTCGTTTTTGAAGTCCACGAACCATGTGTCGTCACGCAGGTTGTAGTTTTCCGTATCCACCAGCATCAGACTGCGACCAAAAGACATCCGCGCCATCATGGACGGGTCGATACACAACCGTTCGGCCTTGGCCCTGCGGGAGAGAAATGCCCCGACAGTATCGTAGGCACTGTTGACGGCATCTTCCGCCCGGGCCCGGTCATCGAGACAATCCATCTCCGCTATGGGCGCGGTGGAGACTTCTTGCAGCAATTTCTCTTCAAGCGGACGATACCTTTTATCGAACCTGTCCCACTTGTATTTTGCCTGCTGATAGTAGCCTTCAGCGAGGTCCTGCTGCTTGTCTGCTATCTGCCCCTGGATGGTGGCGTTCAGGGTGGCAATGGCTATCTGCGCTGCCTTGAAAAAGTTCGACCATGCATTCTCGCCCACCGGACCATATTCGGGTGCTGCCCAGTGACAAAACCTGAGCGTGTCGAGAACACCAGAAGAACCACCATGGCCTGCCCCATGCAATGTCTTGTCTATCTTGTCGCCTGCGCCGTCGATGCTTTTGGAGACCTTGCTCGACGCCTGATTGATGGCATTGGCTACGGCTTGGGGGTTGGCACAAGTGCATTCAGCCATAGGTTACTACCCTCCTTTGGGCGCTTCGCGAGCAGGCTGCTGCGTAACGACATTACCAGCGAGATACGTCGTAGGATAATGCGTCGGGTTGCGGTTCAGTTCATAACCAAGATACTTACCCGCGCCTACAAGGCCCTGCCATGTCTGGTCAAGGAGGTCTCCATAGATGCCCGCTGATGCAGCACCGAGAGATACCACGTCTGTGATGATGTCACGTCCACGCTTCGCCGTATTCAGCATCTTCTCGAACCGCACGTCGTTGCGCGTCTCGACATAGGCGCGCTCGTTACGATACCCCAGACCATCCGCCATAGCCACAGCATCCGCCTGGGCCATCATCACCTGTGTGAGTATGTCTCCACGCAGACCGGTGCAGTACCGGCTCAGGCAACGCATAGGTTTACGCAGCTTACCCTGGAACTCTATCCACGCGCTCGTTCTGGCCCTCCCCCGCGCTATGTCATACAAGGGTTCCGCCACTTCCAGATTCAGAGCTTCATCTATCTCCTGGTCTTCGACGGGAGCGTAGGCATTCTGGTAGTAGTCCATCCAATTCTGGGCTATCCGCCAGTATTTCTTTGCCATTTCCCATTCTTGGACGGCGATGTCGTATGCCTTGTAGGCACTTATGGTCGCGGCAGCCAGAGCGGCAGCGGACAAGATTTCCCCAAAAAGGCTACGCTCAGAATCGTTTACGCCTCGTTTGGGGTTACACTCGGTATTGTTTGCCATGACCATAAGTCAAACCTTCTTCTAGCTGTTGGTGTAGCGAATCTGCGTGGTGCGCGAAGCCTCGCGCCAACGGATGCTCAGATTGGGGGCATGTTCGTGTTCGCCCAGAGAAATCCAGACTTCATCGCAACCCATGAAACGCACGGCATTTTCCATGTAGCGGAACAGTTCCGCCTCGCACAACCTGTCGCCGCCTGCGTACCAGTCTTCGATTTGGAACACATGCGAGTTGTACGCCAGCGGACGGAACGGGATACCGATGAGGTACCCGACGGGCTTGTTCTGCGCATCCCATGCCATAAAAATCTTCAAAGCCTTGGTGAACCAGAGTTGGGCGAACGTCTGCACATTCATGTCGAACGGCTTGCCGTAGATGCGCTGCTTTTCGTTGACCCAGGACGCCGTGTAAAGCGGGGCGAACTCTCGCGTCAAATCGTCCAGGGCGATGTTGATGTCCTTGTCGGGTTCCAGAATGTCGATGCGATAGTCCATGGTGTCGTTCTCCTGTTAGCGCCCGTCGTTGACGGTGAAATGTGCTGTGCCGATGTCGATGAAGTGTACGGGCTCCACTCCGCGTAACGTCACAGTGTACCAAAGATGCCGTCCCATACGCTGGATGCGCACAGGTTTTTCTTCTCTGACCATCCTGTCCAGCATGGCGCCGTCGTGGGGGTTTTTGATGGTCACATCCACAGGGCCGCCGCCCACCTTGCAGGATACGGGGGCCCAGGCGACGCCACGGGCAGGTCCGGCATTGCTGAGGCTGTTCTGGCCCACGGCATCGCCACCGGACGTAAGCGGCCTGCTGCGCCATGTGTACGTCCTGTACCACGCGGCACTGTCCCAGCCCCACACCTTGTCATCTTCCAGCAGCAGGAGCTTGCCTGTGTTCGATGTGAGACATGCGACCGGTCTGTCGGACAATGTGACAAGCTCGGCACCTTTCATATCGCCGAAGGGGTCGCTGTCAATATCCAGCATGAACGTCACCACATCCGTAGCGAAAAAGAGGAAACCTTCCCAGTACGCCATGCGGATGGTATCGGGCTTGATGCGTTGCCAGTCGCGTTCACCAAACCATTTCTTCGTGATGACATGCCAGGAGCCGGTACCGGTGAGCAGGACAAGACCCATCGTGGATGCATAGATGAATCCGTGACGGGTCATCACAGCAGCATTGGCGTAGCGACAGCCGATGTCAGGCAACGGCGTGTCGATGCTGATGACCGGGGTGCATTTGGTATCATCACAACTCGATATGTCGATGATGTACGGGGAACCATCGGTGGTGACATAGAGCTTGAAATCCTGTTCCCCCATGTGGATGATGTTATGGTCCAGAGTAAGGTCGTACTTTGCGGGCCAATTGTGCGGCTGAAAAACTTCCGACAGGAAGACCTTGTTGTTTCTCCACCCGGCAAGCCGGATGCTGTCCCGGACAGAGACCACACCTTGCATCCTGTCAGGCGGCATACGGTCTTCCTGGGTCTCCAGTGCGGCGCCGAGATAGGCTGTCTCAGTCGTATCAATGAAGGAAGACATCCCGACAGGCAGGGCAGCGACGAACAAGAACGCGGTCAGCTTCTTCTGTACCTTACCGTCTGCCGGTCTGAAACCGGTGGCGGCTCTGTAGAGGTACACCCACTTGATGCCGTAACCTTCAGGCGGATTGACTATCCCCGAAACCGTCACACCACTACCATCTTCGACCCGCACGATATTGCTGGCCGGGGACGGAGCGCTCTCTTCCATCCGGGCATTGACGTAGGTGTAGACATAGGACCGGGCGTCGGCTTCACGGCTGCACTGCTCCGGTGCGGAGGCCACAGGCGGATACATCGGTGCCGGTACACCAGCATAGTAGTACACAGGCTGGCAGGAACGGTAGTTGGAGAGTTCCACGACTTCGAGCCCATGTCCTTCACGTCCTGTGATATAGAACGACAGGTGGTCAGGATTGAGGTCGGCGGCCATGACTTTGTCTGCCCACGACACCATGCAGCAGCCGTGCATATGGAACGACCGCGCATTCTCGACAGTATCATACAGGGGGAGCTTTTCACGCCACGCTTCCAGGCGACCATTACGCAGCAGTGCGTCGTGGGCCATGGTCGCCTGGGTCGGCGCCAGCGAATGGTCAGACAATCGCGGGATGATACCGCCGAAACTGGAGAGGGTGATATTCATAGGTCAGTCCCAGAGTTCTTCAGCTTTGTACTTGTTGACAGAGTCTACGCCGCCAGCAGGGCGTATATGGAGACTCACCGGATACCCGGAAGGGAACCCGGAATCCGAATGCAGGATGAGCTCATGCTCCCCTGCCATCCACACACCGGCGGGCTGTACACGCGCAAGAACGGTGGACGAAAAGTCGAGCGTGGTCTCGGCTGTATGCGGGTCATCGGTCCCGCTCACAGTAGTCTCAGCCGTGGCCGTGGTGCTGCACCGCAGGATGTTGGACTGAGGCGTACCATCGAGCCGGACCTGGAGCTGCGAAATCCATTCTCTGGTCGCGACGGTCAAGATGTCGATGACGATGGGCACGGCAGTGCGCAAGGTGAAACCGATGACCTGCCGCACGATGTCGCCAGCAGGGGCAGGGAGCAGAGTGTGGATGGCATCAGGACGTTGCGTGTCTTCGATAGCCACCACAGAGCCAAGTTCGTTCAGCTCCACGTTGAAAGGCCCGAAAGCATACGTCTGCGCCTGGACGTTGATGCGCTGCGTCAGGTTGAAAATACGGTTCTTGAGGTCGAGCTGGATGTCATAACCACCGAGCTGGTAGATGCCTTCCAGCGCATTCGCCGGTTTGCTCAGAGAGACCGTAGCGATTCCGGTCTTGTTGTCAGTGGATACGTCTATGCCGTCGCCGGGCACGATGCCGTTCACACCACTGGAAGTCGCGGGTTCCGTGTATTCCACCAAATGACCGTATTGGTCGAAGCGCATACCATTCACGGTGGTGTTGAGACCACCGGTCTTGTGCGCAATGACCAGAGCATCGTCAGCAGTCCCGGCGCCGGAAATGGTAACGCCGTTGTTACCAGCTACGATGCGCAACGTCTCCACAGAAATATTGGCGGCGACGATGAAAGGGTCGGATGTCGTGCCGCTACCGCTGACGGCGATGCCATCACGGCCTTTGATGTTGCACTTCACAAACGGACGCCCAGAAGCATCGCAGGTGTAGAGATTACCGGCCAGCGTAGAAGCGTCACATATGGAAACGTCTTCACCGGACGATGCACAATCGGCAGGAACTTCCGTACAGGACGGAGGAACGTACAGCGCCACATCAGCTTTCTCCAGACCAACGATACATCCGTCGGCTATGATGATGCGGTCGTAGGTACCATCGGGCGGCGGCGTTCCGGGCTGCATCTTCAGGCAACCATTCTCTTGCCACAAACGTCCTCCCCAGGGGAGACACAACGAAAAATCGGGGCAATGAGACGGAGCCTTCGATTCCTGGAGGATATTTCCATCGCAATCGAATGACATACGGGGGGAACATTTATCTTTCATCAGTGTCACCTCTGTTGAAAGTGATACCGCATCCGTACTTAAAAGAAAAGAGCGCTTGACTTTATGGAGGCGCTGCGGTTAAATGGGCTTCGACGACAGAGATGCCGGACGGGCTGATGAACATGGTGCTGTTCTCCGCCGACGCGGTGAGGCTTTCCTTATGGGTCTCACCGCGTCACACATCTCGTGGTTGACAAGACGGCGGAGCCGATGAAATCCTTTTCCGTAACCTCTCCCTTCAGGGAGGGGCAATCCGCACGACCCCTATCCGTCGGCTGCGGAGTCAGTCGGCGGACGGGGCGACTGTGGATTGAAACAGCCAACAGCAAGACGACGTGACGTTTTGTACAGTTTGCTGTCGGGTGACTGCACACCCGATGTGTTTCTGGGGTACGCGACCGGACGCCCACCCTGGAACGCCAAACTTAAAGTCCCCGCCCCATACCGCCTGCGGTTGAGCTGATGGGGCGGGGCACCAGATTTTACGGCATGACACTGATGGAGATGTTTTCTCCGCCGCTGCGTTATTGATATTTGTACCCCAGGGGCATCTGTAGACGGACGCCCCCGCCGAGAGAAAAGGCACGCTGGATACGGCTTACTGTTGACTATGGCGCGCCCCTGGGGTACAACCAAAACTGCCTGAACGATGTCCCGGGTGAAACTAGGGTGATACGCCCGGGGTGTTGCAGGGACCGGATACATTCCTGTGGAGCATCAGTCATGCGTTCCTGGTGAGCCACACCTCTCAGAACCCTCCCGTTCTCCGACGCGGGAGGGTTTTTATTGACGTTCGCAACTTACTATGCTTTACTATGAATCACAACAAGGAGGAAGATATGGCTGTCATTATCCCGTGCAGGCTCAAACTCTCGGGAGCGAAGGTCCCGTGTCGCATGAGCAGCGGTGCCGTGGGATTCGACCTTTGGGGTGCGAAGCTCACACGGCGGAATGGGGTCTATTGTTTTGACACCGGTGTGGAGATGGAGTTGCCCGCAGGGTTCGCCGGTCTGCTCGTGGCCCGCAGCTCTGTGGTGTGTTCCGGTCTGGAGATGATGGGCAGCGGTGTCCAGGTCATCGACCCTGACTACCGGGGCACGGTGAAGGTGTTGTTCCGCAAATCGGACAGCGTGCAGGCCAGAGGCGCCGCGTCGCTCTTGCGCAAGCCCACTGTGGCCTACTATGAGGGCCAGAGAGTGGCGCAGCTCATCATCGTGCCGACCATCATGGCCCCGGCGCTCGTGGTCGCCGACATCAACAAGGGTCTCAGCATCGACGTTGAGTTCGCCGTGGTCGAGGAATTGTCGCACACCTACAGGGAGACGAAGGGCTTCGGGTCCACGGGAGGTGACTGATGCTGACACTGGCGGAATACCGCATCCTGAAGGCCGTGGCTGACCTGCCGAGGGGTAAGGCGTTCGGCTATGTGCTTGGTCTCAGGGCATTCGCGTCGTTACCGCCCAGGAAACCTTCCGCGCGGTATCGGCAGGGTATTGCCATGCGGGCCTGCGCGATGGCCAACAAGCTGTGCGGCAAAGGGTTCCTCATGCGCATCGGACTGCCCAGACATCGCGGTAATGTGCGGGGATATTATCTTTTGACCAAGGATGGAGAAGCTGCGCTGGCGGCGTGGCTCAAGGAGGATATGTGATATGCGTGTTCGGCTGATGAAAGAGTTTGGGTACGAAGAGGCCCTGTTCGGTATCGGGCTGTCGTATGGGAAGGTGTCCGGGTATGCGACGCCCGAAGAGGCCATGCGGCATGATGAATGGTCCAGGCTGTGCGAACTGGCGCCTCAGCTCGCGCTGTACGGCGCCGGTGGACACGACAAGTTCCTGCGTCAGATTGGTATCGTCCTCGACATCACGGCGCCGTTGTACTGGTGGAAGCAGATGGACACCTACAAGGTGTCCACTGTGGCGCAGTCCGAGTCCACTATGCACACGCTGCTGAAGAACCCTATCACGAAGGATTGCTTCGAGTCCGGGCAGGTTCCTGATTTCTTTGTCAACTTTCTGGAAGAGTTGCGGCAGGACGGGGACTTCGTCAGGCTCAATGCCTGTCTACCGCAGAGCTGGTTGCAGCGTCGCATCTGGACGGGGAACTATGCGGTCCTGAAGAACATCATCTTACAGCGTGAGAACCACAAGCTCCCTGAGTGGAAATTTTTCTTCGACGCGCTTTTACCTAACCTGGGTCATCCTGAACTGCTGTCTGTGCGACATCCTTTCAGCAGAGCCGACACTACGGCGAAAGCCTCTGCTGAGGATGAGACACTTTCCAGGGAGGGTTAATCCGTGTCGCGTGCGTACTGTGTAGTGGCCTTTGAAGTCAGTCGTCGAACGTGGCGACTGTGGATTGAAACGGTGTCGTGACCGATGTGTTTGGTGTGTTGTACACGCTGTCCACTATGCCGGGATGGGTCCAGGCCGGGGTCGTTGTTCGCATCGTCCTGATGTCGATATGGCTCGTGGTCATAATCTCCGACCTCATGGAGAACAAGTAATGAATGCATTCGATATTAAGACACAGGATTCTTTGTCCCGTGTTTTGCGTCAGGTGAAGACTTCTGACAAGGATTACGAAGTCTTCAAGAAGACCTTCATGCGTGTCGTGGAGATGCTTGGACTCACTCAGTACGAGTACACTTTCACGAAGCTCAAGAATTGCGACGATGATGCTGGTGTTGCGTTTGAAAAGTTCGGTCCCGGGTGCATCGTACATCTGGCAGAAGAAGTATCCTCGGTCGTCTACAAGCGCGGGATGAAGTCCCTGGCCGTTCGTAAGGCGCTGCATGTGCTTTTTCGTCCTTACGATGTGTGGCTTTTTCCCGAAGACGATGAAATCCTTACCGGTTCCGAGCAGCACACGATTCGTATGCAGACCATTCGCGGTACTATCCAGCGCCTCGTGCCTGTCATACTTGCCAGTCTGGAGGACTGAGTCATGTCTGATGAAAAAGATTATGAACTTACCGCCGTGCAGCAGAAAGCGTTCGCACAACTCAGACAGGCTTTCGTGGCCTGCAAGAAGGCAAAAGTGATGCTGTTCAATTACTACGGCGCACTGTATGGCGTGAATGGGAAGAATTACTCCCACGTCCTTTTCTATGATTTCAGGACTGACGAAGACTATGACGACTTGCTGGTGGAAGACCTTGTCTTGCCTACCATCAACACATCCGATTTCGACCTGGTGAGTTTCGCTGACGAAGGCGATTTGTATCTGCGTAGGCGATAATACGGAAGTGGATATGGGGTAGAAAAATGGAGAAGAAAGTGAGCATCTATGTGAACAGGAAGTACACGACGTTTGACCGTGTCCTGGCTCGTAACGGTAATTTTGACTTTTGGGAGCCCGGGTTCTACTCCAGGACTGTGACGCTGCCTGATGGCTCTGTGGGTTACTTGCTGGTCGGGAGCAGGGAGGTGTTCAAGGAAATCGTCCCGTACACGGAACGCACTGCCGAGCTCGTTGGCACCATCGCCCTCGCGCCGACGTTATCTGCTGCTGAGGTGGAAGGGTGGGTCAGTGACCGTGAGCCGTGGTTCGCTGTCGGGACTCCGGTGTTCTGCTCTGACTTCCTTCCTGGGGAGGCAGGTTGGAATGGCGGGATATTTGGTATTGCGCAGTATTTCTCCCATAGTGACGCCATATACCCGTTCCATATCATCTACGAATGCGGGGCCAGGAGAGACTTTATCGGTTCGGGGACCATCGTCGATTTCTCTCCGGCGGCTTACCGGTACGTCAAAAAACTCGACGTGGCTGACCTTACGCCCGAGCAGCGCACGATTTATGAAGCCTGGAGAACTGGGGCTTGCAGCCCTTCGGCCACCCCGAATGAGGAATAAGGTATGTGGGAGAGGTTCAAATGAGCAGCGCGGCAGGTTCCTGGTTCCAGCGTATCCTTGTCCGTATCCCCGGCCTGTACAGGAAGCAACCGTGCGGGAATTTCCATCCGTTCTGGCACCGACTCTGTTTTTGTCGGGAGCATGAATACTGCGGCGACTGGAGAGGCGGCATTCTCGATTTGAAGACAGGCGCGGTGTATGTTCGCCAAGAGGTTAAGCAGGATGACAGCGGGCAGGATGTACTTGGAATTGGAAAGTGTCCAGACTGCGGCTTTGAAGGGCCTATAGGAAAATGTCCTGTCTGCGGGGGAATAGCGTTCAGGCATGTATGGGAACTAGTGCATAGGCCCTGGGTAGCAGGAAGGGGTTGTCTGAGGATAAGCTCAAAGAGCTCTTCGACCGCCAGACCCATTATGTGATACAGCGCCTTGTAGGCGCCATGCTGTGAACAAAGGAGACGACGACTATGCCTGAAGGAAAGAGAGTACCCAAGAAATCTGTCGGGTGGAAGGAACAGGCGCGAATCGAAGCCTGCAATACCTGTAAGCACTACCGTCGCTTAGGAGAATATGGAGAAAAACTCACCTGCGGCAAGTTCGGTTTCCGTACTAAGGCATTCTCTGTCTGCGACCACTTCGAGATGGACGCGCAAGGGGTACTCGACACATATTTAGGGAGGTGATGTGTTATGTTTACGCCGGATACTATCGGTCGTACATAGGAAGTGGGGGGAGCGCATCCGCGAAAACACGCTACACAGAAAGAACTGGATGAGTTGTAAACGAAGCCCCCGCACGAGCGGGGGCTTTTTGTTCTAGTCGCCGATATACATGACCGGAGCCAGGGCGTAGTACGGCGGGAGGGAGCGTTCCACAGAGACGGTGCCTTCGATGGGGTGGGTATGGGGCTGGGAGCCTCCAGCCGACGACGTATGATAGTTCCAACTGGATGAAGAATAATTACCGACTGTGTCGTGGTATCCGGTAGGCCCTTCATTTTCGTTGGCGTTATTGAGGTCTTTGTTGCGACTGACATAATGCGTATGTGCAGGGGCCTGGTTTATGGATAGTGTGCAGTCTCCGACAGTACCTTCCATGGTGAAAGTGGCCGTATCAGACCCGCCGGTCTCGCCCATCGGGTGGTCATCAGAGGTGCAGACAATCATCAGTCCGCGAAGGTCGGGGATAGCGATGCCGTTGGTTTCGATACCGTCACAGAGGACGTAGTCTTCGTTGGGGGTTTTGGTTTTGGCGTCGATGGGTCGGCGGCCATCGCTGCCGCCAAGTTCACCAGAGAAAAACGTGACTTTACCAGCCAAATTGATAGGCATTTCAGTTACCTCCTTTCACATTTACGGTTCTACCGAGCCATTGTCACGGTTGCATTCGGCAGGGTCTGTGTTCCCTTGGAGTCCGATGTACCACGGCTTGTCAGTTGTGACTGTGATTTGGTCGATATTGTTGGCGATGCTTGAATGTCGATGGAGAGTTATTTTGCACTTCCATACTTCCGCAATAGTGGCGCGGTAGCGTCCGATACCTAACTCTTTGAGGACATCTACGGACCCGGTGAAGCACCAAAAAGGGAAATCCAGGGCGACGTCCGTTATCGAGATTTCCGCTGTTTTGCTACTGTTCGCGCCCCAGGACCCTTCGGGGAGAGCGACAGTACCGATGGCTACGTCCCCCGAAACACCACCATCCAAGCGCCCCATAAAAGGCGCTACATACAGACCATATTTGAGGTAGACCTGTGCGGGGAGGTTACTGGGGTCTTCCAGTGTCAGGCCCGGGGTAACGATACTGGGTTCGAGGGGGAAGATACCGCCCTCGACACCATCGGGGAGGATGTGCCATGCGCACTTGTTCACCGGAATAGCTTTGTTGGAAAGGGCATTCCCTTCGCTATCCACAAGCTGGAGCGTAAGAGCACAAGTGAGACGTGCAGCGGTGTTGGACGCGGTGAGGATGACGCGCCCCGATTTCCCCGTGGTGCTGTCCAGGATGGACAGGGCGTAATTTTTCCCGTGGGTGAGACCTCTGGCGTCGAGTACGAGGTTGTAGAGTTCCTGCGCGCTGTAAGATTCTTGCGGGTTCTTGGGGGTGAATCCGCCGTAATCGGTAATAATGAAGCGCTTAGTCGTGTCAGTGGTCGTTATGAGTTCACCATTCCCAGTGTAGACGTTGAACCCATAATTAGTTCTGAATACACTATCAATAGGCACCGGCCAATAATTGGCGTCGGTGATTTCTGTACCGGAGTTATCATAGCGAGGGATAGTGGGGACGATTTTGAGTCCGCTTTTATACCCTTGCATAACGAGGCTATCCATACTTAGACTCCTTGTTCACCATTATGGACACTCGGTATTATTTCTTATATAGGCGTTTTGTGCAAGTAAATCCTGGCGTGTCGGGTGTTTCGTCTGGTGACTGTAAGGAGGTGTAAATATGGATTCTTTTTATGTCGCAAGTGATTACGGGGATATGACGCCGGAACCGGCATCCCTCTCCATGCATATCGAACTCGCCAAAAATGACTGTAACGGTAGCACTCCCAAATATTTCGTTGATTTGGGTACTGTCACTACGCCTGTTCTTGCTGCTGGGCAGGAATGGCGGCAGAATGATTACGACTTCCATGCACACCATACCGAAGAAGACTGTCGTCATGGTATGCGTGTGACATACAAGGGAAAGCAGTATACGGCATATTATGCTTCGCGTCCCGGGTATGCGCCGTACCAGTATGACCTGGTTACTGATGATGGGACTAAGGTGCATCTCACGGCTTTCAGCGACAAGGGGTGGATTAAGGGCCGCCCGCTGGTCATCACACGCGGTAAAGTGTAAAAGGAGGTTCGTATATGTTTCGCTATTTCTTCATTGTCGTGGCCCTCACGGCCAGTCTGGTGGGTTGTGCGGCCCAGGATGAAATCACGCTTACGGCGTATAAAACGCTGGAGACTAGTGCCATCACCTACGACACGGTGATGGCTGCTGCCAGTGACATGCACTCCCAGGGCAAACTCCAGGATGATGACTGGGCGAAGCTCAAGGACGCCGCTCTGGTATATTACGACGCGTATCAGGTCGCTGCCAGCGGTCTTCTGGCGTATATGCGCGCGTCTGAGGGCCTCTCGTCTCCGGGGGCTATGGAGCGCGAAAATCTCAAGGCTCTTGTTGATAAGGTGGCCGGGGATTTGCAGGAACTGCTCAAGGCCGCCATTGACCTGGGCGTGGATGTGAAGGAGGTCAGCCATGAGTAACGCTGTTGACATCAAACTGGTGCTGCAGATTCTGGAGCTCGTCGCCATGTATGGACTCCCGGCGGTGCAGTCCATCATCTCTACCTGGCAGAAGGACTCTGTGACCATCGGGGATGTGGAACAGCTCAAGGAGCGCCTCAAGCATCCTGATGAATATTGACACGGAAGGCCCCCGGTTGTAGTAATACATCAGAGCGGGCGAGTGCGTCTTTCCGGTAGGATACCCCTGGAAAGCGCGCCGTCCGCTTTTTTCTAGGAGGTTTCCTGCCATGAAACACGGACCTATCCCCGGGGCCCCGAATTTCACTTACGAAGAGCTCCTGCATTCGGACACTGCGGTGCGTGAGGGTATCCAGAATATTCCCGATGACCCGGATGTTTGGGACAATATGGAGTATCTGGCGAGGACTGTCCTGCAGCCTGTGCGAGACCATTTTGGTCCTATCCGGGTGACTTCCGGGTATCGTAGTTCCGCATTGAATAAAGCGATTCCCGGTTCCTCGAAGACTTCGCATCATTGCTCCGGGGCTGCTGCTGACATCGAGCCTGTTTCTGCAGGTGTGCCTTTGCGGGACATCTTTTCTTTTATCGCAGAGAATCTTCCTTACACCGAACTCATCGCAGAGAATCTCCCTGGAGGGTGGATTCATGTGGCCATCGTGCGCGGGCGCGAAGATGAGCGCGCGGTGAAGTTCAAGCGTGTAGGTGGTCTGGTCCGTCGTTCCAGCTATGACGAAGTCATGGCCATGTCGTGGTAAACAAACTATGTCCGGTCCACAACTTATGAGTATTCCTCCTGTTTCTCCTGACACCATTACAGGGCGTAGTAGTACCTATTTGAATCTGCTTGTCGAGTTGTGGCCGCTCATCGCAGGTGCTTTCGTCATTGCTATGTATCAGGGTTGGCATGGCGTGAAGCGCAGCTATCTACATCGAGATTTTTGCAGCATTTTTTTCAATATCCTGTTTTCCAGCGCATTTATGGCTATTGTGGCCGTAGGCGTGACATTGTGCCTACCTCTTTTCGGTTTTACACGGTCTCCTGAAACGGACCTCGGCGTCACGATTTTTCTCTCTGCTGGGGGTATGAAAGCTGTTGACGCACTTATACGGTGGAAATCTGGGTATAAATTCATCGACATGATGGACGGAGCAGACATTAACGAGCTGCGTAAAAAGATGACGCCCGCGCAGCGTGAGCAGCATAAACAGCAATGCCCGTTCCAGAACGACTGCGCCCGGTGCATGGCCTGCTGCGGGCGTAAAGGAGACACCAATGGCGAAACCTATGAAGCGCCCCCTTGTTCGCGACTCGGCGAATAAGCAGTTTTCTGAGCTCCCTGACGGGCAGTTCGTTGACGTAGCGGCTCTCCCTTTGAGCGGCGCCGATTCTTCCGGGGCACCTAACCTTTTGAAATCCGACGCTGAGGGCCTGGCTGTCCGTGCCGGTGATTTCATTTCCCTCGAAGCTGACAATGCTTTGGAAGTGCGCGGCGGGAAGTTGTACGTCCCGGACATGTCGGCTACTGCTGAGGGCCTTGTTTCCAAGGACAGAGGGAATGAACTGCAGGTCGGCAGTGACGGTGGCCTGTTCGTTGACCAGACCGTTGTCTCTGCGGATACTGATAACCTGGTCATGGTCGGAAGTGATGGCGGGGCGAAGCTCACGCCTAACGACATGTTGTCCAATGGACACACCAATTTGTTGACCATCGACCCTGTCGACCGAAAAATCATTCTGACCAAGGAAAACATCCAGGACAATCTCCCCGTCATCTCTCAGGATGAGGGGAACCTGGTACATCCCGGTTCTGACAAGGGCGTGTACCTGTCCATGGATGACATCCTGAATCGGGACGATGCTATCCTGTACGAAGACAAGGACGGGCGCATTTCCTCCGGGCTCTCGCTGGCGTATTCGCCTGACACCGGCAAGCTCGACATCCTGGGCCATGATGGTCAGACTGTGATTTCCACGGTCCGCGTCCCCGGAGCAAGTTCTTCGCTCAAGGGTGTTTACCTCGTGGATGGTATGCCCAGTGAGAGCGGTGAGGACATCGAGGGCGACTACCACTTTTCTCTCATGTTCGCCCAGGCCGATGGCGTCTGGGGCGACCCTGTCCCGGCCACGGTGCGGACGCATAAAAGCGCAGCCGTGTCGACCAGTATCGAGTCTGTGGCGGGCATGGGTGCTGTCCGGGTTCGCGGTATTTTCAACGGGCAGACGGCAGAGCAGTTTTTCATCGACGGTACCGCAGCACTCCAGTTTGCTGACGGCACCCGTATCGTTGTGACGCCGGAGGCCACGCGGCTTGAAGTCATTTTCGAGCCTGGAGTTGGGCTCATTCCGGGAACCTATCTGGTCTTCGTATATGCACTGGCTGTCGGTACTGTGCAGGATGTCTATGTGGATGTGTCGGCTCTTGTCGACATCTACAGGGCCGGGTGTGGTATTGACATCAGCGCCAGCCGGGAAGTGTCTGTGAAGCTCCATCCCGAGGGGGCTATCAAATGCGACCCGGCGAGTGGCATCGGTGTTTCTCCTGGGGCCGGTTTGGCTCTTAAAGACAATAATCTTGTCATCAATCTCGGCGCAGGGGAAAACAGTCCTATCGTGATTAACCCTGACGGTTCTATCGGGATTGACTGTTCCAAGTTGCTTTCCGCTGACAGTGATAACGTGCTTCGCCTTGGCTCGGACAAGAAGCTCAAGGTCGTTGTCGTGTCTGCGGATAAGGACAACCTTCTGGTGTCTGGCTCGGACCAGGGTGCATACACGCCCATGGACCGTGGGGATATGCCGACTACTCGGTAGTGCGGCCCCCCGAGTAATATTGATACGGCCTGGACATAGTGCCCGGGCCTCAAACTATGGAGTGATTTATGGCTCGCAAAACTCCCGACGCTATCCAGCAGTACCGTGGTACGACTGCCCAGCACGCCGCGTACACCGGCAAAGTCGGCGAACTGACTGTCGATACTGATAAGAAAGTCGTGGTTGTCCACGACGGCGTTACCGCTGGTGGCGTGCCTATGGCACGCGAAGACCGCAAGATTACGGGCGACGCCCACCTGAAAGTGAACGGCTCCACCGAAGGCACTCTCACTGGCGATGTGGCGCTCACTGTGGACATGACTTCCCTGGCTACCGACCTGGTGTCCACCGACGCCAACAACGGTCTGTCCGTGGGTACTGACAATAAGCTGTATGCCAAGGCTCCTGACGCCAACCTCATCATCCGCGCAGGCGACAAGATTCTGCATGACGCCGAGGGCAAGGTCGCTGCTGACCTCAGCATGACCTACGACCAGCCCTCCGGTAAGCTGAAACTCATCGGCCATGACGGTTCCACCGAAGTCGCCAACGTGACCATCCCGTCCAGCACTTCCGTGCTCAAGGGTGTTGAACTGACGAATGGTAAGCCCGATGCTGGCGGTGAAGAGGTCGAAGGTGATTACCACCTGACCCTGATTTTCCGCGACCAGAACGGCGCCTGGTCTGATGCCGTGGGTGTCCAGGTGACGACCACCAAGGGTTCCGCCGGTAGCGCCGAATACTCCACCGAGCTGGCCGAAGGTGGTACCTCGGTCGCTGCTGTGCGTGCTGTGTTCAACGGCGACGACAAGACTGTGGAAAGTGGCTCCAGCCCGGCCACGGTGACGTTCGATGACACGTCGTCCGCCTCTGTCCCGTTCGCTGTCAGCGGTACCACGGTCAGCGGCACTGTCAGCTTCACGCCCGGGGTGGGCCTGAAATCCGGTGTGTACCTGCACTTCATCTGGGCCCTGTCCGATGGTTCCGTGGCCGACACCTATGTGGATGTGACCGACCTCGTGGACGTGTACACCGCCGGTCAGGGTATCACCATTGCCGGTCATACCATCTCTGCCAAGCTGGGTACCGGTATCAAGTTCGATGAAAGTGGCAACATCGTGGTGGATTTCACCAACACGATTTCTTCCGACGCTGACAACGCTATCAAGGCCGGTGCCGACGGCAAGCTGTCCGTGAAGGTCGTGTCTGCCGATGCCGGTAACGTCATCAAGACCGGTACTGACAAGGGTGCGCTGCTGACTGAAAATGACCTCAAGACCCCGGTCGAGAATATCGTCAACGGTATGGTAGACAACCCGGACGGTTCTCTGGGCTGCTCCATGATTTCCGAGACCGCCGGCAATCAGATTCAGTGCGACAATGGCAAGCTGATGGTCTATTCCGACTACGGCACCATGGACGCCTAAGCGTTTCGCCATGGGTGCAGCCGAGGAAAGCCCCCCGGCTGCACCCTCTTGTTCGAGAGGGTAGTTTTCTATACGTCCCCTCCTAACGCAGTATGTAAAGAGGTAGGTATACACATATGGCGAGAAACAACTCCAGTCCTATCCAGCAGTTCAGGGGGACGACTGCCCAGCACAAAACATACAAGGGCCTCCCCGGTGAGCTCACCGTCGACACCGACAAGCATGTTGTAGTCGTCCATGACGGTTCGACTGCTGGCGGACACCCCACGGTTCCCGATAAGTTTCTGCTCAAGAGCACGGGGGGTATCCTCACGTTCAATGACGGAGCAGAGGCGCCCTTGCAGGGCGATTCCATCGCAGTGGAAATCGACCTTACGGCTCTTGAAGATGCCCTCGGTGGGTCGCTGACTGCTGGGGAAGGCATTACCATTACCGAAGAGGGCGTGATTCAGGTCGACCAGGAGTGGCTGGCTGCACAGATGCCTTCCGTTTTTGTCGTCCTCCCGCTGTATTTTGCCTTCCCTGACGAAGTCATCCACACAGTCCTTGCGAGTGACTGGAACAATGCCACTCTCAGCTATATCGAAGCCGATGGTGCCGGAACGAGTGGTGTCAGTATTGTGTTGAGTACGGAATCCGGGGCCAACCCCATCACGCTGAATAACTCTCCGCAGGCACTTGGTGCACTCAAAGGCAAGGCTGTGAAACTGGCTGTCACCGGTATGACGACTCAGTCCTATGTGTCGGCCCTCGTTCGCTTCACTGCGTAAATCAGCGGATTTCCCGCTGCTGGAAGACGCTATGAAAGAGGCTATGCCCTGGGCTATGGCTCTGGCTATGCAGAAGAGGCTCCCTAGCCTTGTGCAGTTGGAACGGCTTGCTACTCAGCTCATTGCCATTGTGGCTGCGAGCCAGGTTGACAGCCCCCCGGCTGCCGACGTTAAATAGGCGCAGATGCGCTATTCTCGATGCAACAATCGAATACCGAAAGGGGAGGCGTATGCCTCCCCTTTTTGTCTTGGAGACTAAGCACCATGAATGAACCTTTGAAGAATCAGGTACGTTGGCCGTCTCTGGCTCGCGACCTTGCTATTTTGCAGGTTCCTGACAGTCCTACGGACATCAAGTCCATCATGTCTGAATATGGTCTCACGAAGCAGGAACTTATGGACATCCTGCACAATCCATACTTTCAACAGCTTTTTCAGGGGAGTCTGGAAGAGGTCAAAAATCAGGGCAGCAAAGCTGGGGCAAGATATAGGGCCCTGACGCTTTCTCAAGCGCTTTGGGAAAAGTTGTTTCGTGATGCTTACAGTGGAGAGATGGACTCCCGTGATGCGTTGAAACTTCTTGATATGCTGGTCAAAGTGGCTGGTCTTGCCGATGCCAAAGAGACCACGCAGGTGAATACCCAGGTCAATGTCGCTGTACCTCTTCCGTTACCGAAGGGTGTAGCCAAAGTAGCCCATGCATTACCTACGGAGTAGACCATGTTCAACTATGTGCCTTCGCCTACCGGTATGCTCCTGCATAACTGCGACAAGTACCTCAAAATGATTGTCGGGCCCTATGGGTCAGGGAAATCGTGTGCCTGTGTCGCAGATGTGCTGACGTGTGCGTGTGCCCAGAATCCTGCCCCGGACGGTGTACGATATGTCCGTGTCGGGGTCGTGCGTTCGTCTTATCCCGAACTCATCGCCACCACGCGCAGGTCGCTTATCGAACTGCTGCCCGCTGAATATGGTACGATTGCCAGTTCTGGTGCTCCTGTGCGCGGGTTCTACTTCATTCCGCTGCCTGACGGCACCAAGGTCTCTCTCGAACTGGAGTTATGGGCCCTCAAGACGGCTGATGATGCTCCCAAGCTGCGGTCTGCCAACTGGACGTTTGCCTGGCTCAATGAAGCTACGGGTTGTTCGCCGGAGGTTTACAACGCTGTCACGGGACGTATCGGGCGTTACCCGTCCCAGGACCTCGGTGGTATCTCGTGGGGCGGTACCATCATGGATTTCAACCAGCCCGAACCCGGCTCCTGGCTCGATGAGTACATCCGTAATCCTCAGCCTAACTGGGCGGTATTCAGACAGCCCCCCGCTGCCTTCAAGCATGTCGATGAAGTCACGGGTGCTGTGACCTACGAAGTGAACCCGAACGCAGAGAATCTGCGTAATCTGGGTGCCAGAGAAGAAGGGGACCCGGACGATTTCACGCCTGAACAGCAAGGTATGCGGTACTACCGTAACCAGATAGATGCCTTGCTCAAGACCGGGCGCACGGATATCATCGACAACCAGTATTGCATGATGGATGTGCCTATCGTTGATGGCAAGCCGGTCTACTCGAATTTCAACATCAACATCCATGTGGCGGCTGAAGCGCTGGAACCGCGTCCTTTCCAGCCCATCATCATCGGTGTCGACCAGTCTGGTATCCATCCTGCTGCAGTCATCCTGCAAAACATCAATGGGACCTGGTGTGTGCTCGATGAATTGTATGCTGATAACGAGGGGTTCGAGAATTTCCTGCACGGTATGCTGATACCGCTGCTGCGTGGAAGATACAGCACGAATCCTCTGGTCGCTGCCATCGACCCGAGTAATACCCGGGATTCATGGCAGGCCGTCACGCCAAAACAGCGTTTTGCTGATGCCGGTATCAAGGCTGTGACGGAATTGACGAACAATCCCAGGGTCCGCATCCAGACAGTGGAGCATATGCTTAACCAGCGTGTCGGAGGGTTGCTCATCGACCCGGCCTGTCAGATGCTCATTCGCGGGTTCTCGCATGAATACCGATACCGCAAGTTGCGTGCATCTGGGACGATGGGCTCTGTGTACACGCCGAGCCCGGAAAAGAATGATGCGAGTCATGTGCATGACGCTCTCCAGTACGCGGCCCTTCTTATCCAGCGTGGGGATAATATGGATAAGGATACCACGATGCAGAACGTCAGGGACGAACTCATACGCAGGCGCAGTTCTTTGTCCAGCGTCGTGTGAGATTGACGCCCAGGCGAGTGATTTGATAGGGAGAAGTTATGAGCGACGCTATCAACTGGATGCTGGAAATCGAGGACGTGAAGGAGAAATCCCACGACCCGCTGGCCGATGCCGTCATGGACAGGTTCAATGGCGCTGTGTCGTGGCAGTCTACTGAGCTTGTGAATGGCAAGCCTCTTCGCACTGTGCTTGAGAACTGCTGGAATCAGCAGAACGGCATCATGTCGTGTGATACGCAGGAACGCGCCAAAGCTCTTGGTGTCGATGCTTACATCAACTTGACTGCTCTGAAAGCCGACATCGCCAACTCGTACCTCAATGACGCCATGACAAGTTCCGGGGATGCCTCGCTTCCCTGGACTGTGGTGCCCACGCCGCGTCCCGATATTTCTCCTGTAGCCCAGGATGAGATTTTCAACGAGATAAAAGCGCAACTCCAGAGTGGTAGTTTCGAAGATGCTTCTCAGCTCATCGAGGCTATCCGGCAGCAGAAGCGTGAGATGCATTTCAAAGAAACGGAAAAGGCAAAGAAATCTGCCGACGCCATGATGCTTCTGCTGGCCGACCAGTGTGCTGAAGGCGGATTCAATCGAGCTCTCACCGACTTCCTGCAATGGTTCCCCATCTATCCTTTTGCGGTTTTCGCTGGTCCCTATATCACGCGGGCCCCGCGTCTCGTGTGGGGCAAGAATAAGCCGCGTATTGATACGGAAGTCTTTCCGACATTCCGCGCCATAAGTCCCTTCGACTTTGCCTACAGTCCTGACAGTCCTGATACGCAGCGTGGGACATGTATTTTTACTCGTACCCGTTGGACACGGCGCGAGTTGTTGAATGCCTCCAAGCTCGACGGTTACATCGCGGTCAACATCAAGGACATTTTGAAGCAGGCTGACGACCCCAATGTAGACTTCAACCTGAGCTGGTTGTCTCGGGCCCCGGATGAAGGACAGCGCAATATGGCGTTGTGGTCTTCTAACGTGAGCCCTATCGAGGTCCTGACCCACTACGGGCTCATGTCTGGCCGGGAACTGCAAAAATATGACATCCAGGGCCTCGATGATGGCGACTTCTACAACTGCCAGATTTCGTTGGTCCAGGGGCGCGTCATCGAGGTGAGGGTTTTCTCCGACCCCAAGATACAGACGCGCCCGGTCTATACCGCGAGTTTTTATCGCACTGGCGGAGACCGTATCGCCGGTGATGGTATCGCACAGCGTTTGCGCGACATCGAACGTGCTTACATGGCGAGCCTTATGTACCTCATGCGCAATGCGGCCAATGCTTCGGCGCCTATCTGTGAAGCAGACTACAGGCGCATCGCGTCGTATATCGGCAAGGGTGAGCTCGGGCAGATAGTGCCCGGGAGTCTTTACTTGTCCGACTCTGACCTGGGCAACAACAACATGCCCGCGTTCCGCTTTACGAATATCCCTTCCAATATCCCGGCGTATGCACAGCTCATGGAAATGTTCATGCAGCTTGCTGACCGTGTCACCAATATCCCTGCGGCACTCCATGGTGAGGCTGTTGGTTCCGGGGCCATGCGCACGTTCCGTGGCATGTCCATGCTGCAAGGCAATGCCACTAAGGCCCTCCATGCGGCAGCAGACAACATCGCCTACGGTGTCTTCAAGCCTCTTGGGGAATTGCTGTATAATACCAACATGTTGTTTGCCAAAGACATGGAGGTCAAAGGCGACAGCCATATCATCACGAAGGGAGCTGAAGGGCTGCTCAAGAAGGAGATGGAAAAGCAATCAGCCATGGAGATTCTTCAGACTGTCGGTGCCGCAGCCGGTGCGCTCGGTCAGGCGGTCAATCTGGCCCCTGTAATCTCCTGGAGCCTCAAGACACTGCTTGGTACTATGGGTGTTCCCGACAATGTTCTGGGCCAGATGGAGCAGATGTCACCGATGGGGGTCATGCCGGGAGCTGGGTCTGCTCCCAATCCGGCGCCGCCTTCGCCCACTGGTGCTGGTGTTACGGCTGACATCACAGGAGGTGAAGCCTGATGGAATTGCTGAACACGCCCTCCCCCAAGAAAGGGACCTGGGCGTACAAGTTTGTGGCCTGGTTTTGTAACAACGTGAATTTTTGTCACGGGTATCTGTACGACACGGATATTGAAAAACCGGACAATAAGATTTACAACGCTATCTATAGGATGTGGTTGTTCCCGTTCAAACAGAACGATTGCATCTGCTGCAATACTGTTCGAGGGCTCATATACGGGGCTATCCTCGGTTACATGATGGGGAGTTTCTGATGGCTGTTATACCTCTTTGGACACCTGAAAATACGACCGTCTTGTCCTCGGTCTTTACTGTCCACCCGGGTAAAGTGGTCGTCTTGTGGGCATCTGGATTCAATGCGTACAAATTCCGCGTCGAGAATGAAGCGGCTACGCCCATGCAAGCCTGCCTGCACCGCCTCATCCACGATTTTACAGGTTCCAAGTTGCCTGCTGTCAAGGACAAGACACAGAGTTGCAGCGGATGGGTAGTCGATGTCGCCAACATTTCGAGCGAACTCGTGGCTGACATTGCTGTCAGCACGCTGAATTGCATGTGGAGCCTGTCTCTCTGTAACAGTGTCATGGCTGTCGGTATTCCTGGTTCCTACCAGCTCGAACTCAACGATGCCACCATGGTCGGAAAGGCCAATGTCTATGCTGACCTGTACGACATCGGACAGGTATATGCACCGGAAATTTTCATAGGAGGCTAGTATGGCTCCTGGTTGTGGTCCTATCGAATTTATTCAGGGTGGCACCATCATTGATGCCACTATCACATCCTCCAACATCCAGAACAGCACTATCTCTGGTTCTGTTCTCAGCGGGTGCACGCTGACCAATCTGGTGTCTATCGACGAAGCCAGTCTGCGTACCATCATCAACGCTATGACCAAATTGTCTGCTGATGAGCTGCGTCCTCTGGCCGATGCACTGAATCGTGCTGCTTCCATCGAAGCTGCCAATGCGCCTACTGAACAGGATGGTGCTACCCTTGGTACTGTGGTCATCGGCGACCGCGCTACTCTGCTGGGTAAACCGTCTTCCTGGGTGAAGCTCGGGGGCAAATCGCTTCCTGCCTACGACGCTTAAAGGGGGTGCGTTATGGCGACTGTGTTTTCTTGCCCGGAAATCCCTTTCGAAAGCGTGTGGGATAAGGCACGGACGAAAGCCCAAAATCCGGGTATGCTGGTTAAGGACAATCCGTTTTTGGCGGAATCTGCTGACATACCGGAGTCGGGGTATGTGCGGCGCAACATGCAACGTTTGCGTGATGACCAGCATATGCGTGAATGCCCTTATAATGGGCATGTGTATGCTGGTATCATGGATAACATGCGTTATGGAGGTAAATGATGGGATGTTCTCGTTGCGGTGGTAACTCCCCGCGCAAGCCTGCTGTTCCCCCGTCCAATGTCGGTATCAATGCCGGTCGTCCCGGTACGGTCATGAATCCTCAGCGTCGACCGTCTGACGACAACAAGTCTGTTCGTGACACTATCAACGGACTGCGTTATGTCCCGTCTTCTGGCAATTGAGGGCGACAAATCCGCAGGCGATAACCTTTTGGCTACGCTTGCTGCGAATCAGGGTGCGCTTCTTTCTCTGGTGAGGTTGTTCGAAATCGCGCTGAAAAAAGAATCCACGGAGTGCGACGCCCTTGCACATGCGGCTCTGCTCGATGAGCAGAAAAAAGGTTCGGGGTGTATGGCTCTGGGGCGCGTTCTGATGCTTCAGGATATTGTCACCACTCTGAAACAGTACATCAAGTAGGAGAAAGCACTATGTCCAACAACCCTGCGGCACCTGGTGGCGGCAATACTTCCGTCTCTTCTGCCTTCACGCGTACTCCTGGTATGGCACAGGTTTTTCGTGACCAGTATGCCAGAGCAGAAGCGGCTGCGACCCAGTCCGAGTCGCAGCA
>ERZ779737.947-NODE-947-length-24465-cov-3.182425_pt1 | contig 24465 bp, 19 predicted proteins | sample MGYA00511889_ERZ779737 | MGnify/ENA primary metagenome ERZ779737 (study PRJEB29588, sample SAMEA2163575) | human gut metagenome | biome: human gut; feature: human-associated habitat; material: faeces | place: Denmark | collected 2008/2010 ... | reverse complement strand
AACTTAGTCAGGAATTAATCTTCAAACTGACAACTATTTTCAGTACACTTCAAACGCAAGGGCGTTTTATCTTAAATGCACTTGCGTTTTGATTCAAACGTCAAAGCGTTTTGTCTTAAACACAAGTGCATTTTGAGCTGAATTTAGATTCATATTGAAAATCAATGGGTTAATCTTCTGTAGGAGAGGCATGTTCTGCTTCGAAAAGTAATGAATCGCCCAGTGTGATGAAAATGGAATCACTGTCACAATAGTGGGGGAAATAGTCATTACAATCCCATGAACGGTCCAGCTTTTCTTTAGGACTTGGGAATTTCTTGGCATAAAGTGCGGCAAGCTCTGGATTGGCCAATACCTTTTCCATGAAATAACCGAATACGGGCAGTGCGGTGCGGCTGCCTTGTCCCAGTTCGCCCGTGCGGAAATGAATGCTGCGGTACTCTCCGCCCACCCAGGCTCCTCCTACCAGGTTGGGACTGATACCTACAAACCAGGCATCGGAGTGATTGGAAGAGGTACCGGTCTTTCCGCCGAACTCCGTACCTTTATCAAAGATACGGAAACGCCAGAGCGCTTGTGAAGTTCCTTTCGGGCAAGTCAGTCCACCTTTTAACATCTGTTGCATAAGGTAGGCACTGGCGTAAGGAATGGCCTGGGTTGTTTCGGCTTCTTTCTGGTAGATAACTTTTCCGTCTTTATTCTCTACACGGGTAATCAGTATGGGCTGAATGGCTTCTCCATCGTTTACTACGGTGCCGTAGGCAGAAACCAGTTCCAATAGCGATACGTCAGAAGCTCCCAGGCTGAGGGCCGGTGTTTCTTCCAGCTTGGTCTGGATGCCCATGCGGTGTGCGGTAGTGGCTATCTGGTGGATGCCTACTTCATGGGCTATGTTGGCAGCAATAGTGTTGACCGATTGGGCAAACGCCATTTTAAGTGACATGGTATCGAGAGTGGCACCTCCATTGGCATTGTGAGGCATCCAGAGTTTCTTTTCTCCATTTTCTTCCACTTCCCAGGGGATGTTTTCATCCACACGCAGGTCGCAGGGGGATAATCCCTGGTTCATGGCTTCCGTATAGACAAAGAGTTTGAAGGTAGAGCCGGGCTGACGCTTGGAAAGCACCTTATCGTATTTCCATGACTGGAAATTGATGTCGCCTACCCATGCCTTTACTTCTCCCGTATGCGGAGCGATGGCCACAAATCCGCAGTGCATGAAGCGTTCCATGTAGCGGATAGAGTCCATGGTACTGAACAGGGTATCTTTTTGTCCGAGGTCATAGTCGAAGACCTTGCAACGATGAGGCTGGTTCAGGTAGTAGGTGATGGAATCAGTCTGGTTGCCGTATTTATGGGACAGATACTGGTAGGCCGGTGTCTTTTCGGCCAGCTCTTCGATGAAGCGAGGAATTTCCTTCCCATTCCGGTCCCGCCACGGAGCCTGCGTGCCCCAATGCGCATCAAACCGTTTCTGTACTTTGCGCATCTGACGGCTGACAGCTTCTTCGGCATATTGCTGCATCCGGCTGTCGAGTGTGGTATAAATTTTCAGTCCGTCGCCATAGAGGTCTGTATTATTTTCCTTGCACCACTCCTTCAGTTCATTGGCTATGGCTTCGCGGAAATAGAGTGCCGGACCAGTGTAATAATTCTCCTGCTTGAATTTCAGAATGGTGGGAAGCTTCCGGATGGAATCCAGCTGATGCTTGTTCAGCACATGGTGTTCATAGAGCTTTCCCAATACCACATTCCGTCGTGAAAGACTGTTCTTCGGGTTGATTTTAGGATTATAATAAGTCGTAGCCTTCAGCAGACCGATAAGTGTGGCAGCCTGTTCTACAGTAATTTTATCGGGAGTTGTATTAAAATAGGTATGACAGGCTGTTTTGATGCCGAATGCGTTACTTCCGAAGTCTACCGTGTTGAAATACATGGTCAGAATCTCTTCTTTGCTGTACAGCATTTCAATCTTGACCGCTGTAACCCATTCCTTGGCCTTCATAATCAGCAGTTTTACTCCGGGAATATGTCCTAAAAGTCCGGTAGAGTATTGTGAACGTACCTTGAACAGGTTTTTGACCAGCTGCTGAGTGATGGTACTGGCTCCGCGTGCCGTTCCGTGAGCTACGTAGTCTTTGGCAGCAGCAAACACTCCTTCAAAGTCTATACCGAAATGCTTGTAAAAGCGTTCGTCCTCCGTGCAGACCAGCGTCTTGACCAGTATCGGAGAAATATCCTTGTATTCCACCGGTGTACGGTTTTCTGAATAGAATTTTCCAATCAGCTTTCCGTCGGCACTGTAAATTTCGGAGGCGATGTGCTGTATAGGCTCTTTGATGTTGAACATGCTCGGTGATTTTCCGAACAGCCACAAGAAATTGAGGTCAATCATGACCAGTAAGACGATGAGCATGCCAATGCCGGTGAGGATTCCCATTCCGGTACGCCCGTACCATGGCAATTTGCGGAAAGTGTGTACATACCAGCTTATGCACTGTTTTCCGATTTTGACTATCCGGCTCAGAAGCTGTTGAAAAAGTCGGATAAGAAATGCTGCTGTTTTTTTCATATCTCGTTGTTTAACCATGCGTCAATCAACTTTCGTGCAATACTTAGTTTCTTGGGGATTTCCGGCAAGTGGTCGCGGTGGTAGAATGCTCCGGCACTCAGTTCTTCATCCTGTAATTTGATGGTTCCGCTTTCGTATTCCGCATAGTATCCCACCATGATACCGCTTGGATAAGGCCAGGGCTGACTTCCGAAATACTTCAGGTTTTTGATACGGATACCGGTCTCTTCCATCACTTCGCGGTGTACGCACTCTTCCAGTGTTTCTCCAGGTTCCAGGAAGCCGGCTACCAGTCCTTTGAAACTGCCCCGGAAGTTGCGTGCGTGTACCAATAGTACACTGTCACCTTTCTTTATTAAAACGATGACAGCAGGAGAGATGCGCGGATAGATTTCCTGTCCGCAGTGAGGGCATCGTTTGGTGATGGGACCCGTCTGCGTGGTGGGGGTACCGCAAGCCGGACAGAAGCGGCTGTTCTTGTCCCATGTCAGTATTTGAGAAGCTTTACCTGCGCATTGGTATTCTTTTAGTGGAAGTACATCGTACGAAGCACGCAGGTCTGTCGGAATAAATGAGGTGTTCTGTGCTGTTAGTGCTTCCAGCGGAAGGGCACATGCTTTTGCTGGATGGCCCAGAATTTCCCCGACGGTATGTATGGGCGTATCAGCAGGAAGCTGTACGGGAGGTTCCACGGAATATGGGATGTGGAACCTGTCTCCGTCTTTAACCAGAAGGAGCTGCTGTTTGGGGCAGAAAATAAACCAGCCGCACAGCTCCTTTTCATCTTGTTTCATTGTTATCTGTCAATTTAGTTGTTCAATCCTTTCATGGTAAGCTGAATACGTTTCCGCTCGTGGTCAATGCTCATAACTTTGACACGTACATGCTGGTGGATGCGTACCACGTCGGCTGGATTGCTGACAAAACGGTCGGCCAGTTGCGATACGTGCACCAGTCCGTTTTCCTTGATACCGATGTCGACAAAGCAGCCAAAGTTGGTGATGTTGGTCACGATGCCGGGCAGTTCCATTCCTTCCTGCAGGTCGTCCAGGGTACGTACGTTCTTGTCAAACTCAAATACCTGTATTTTCTGGCGAGGGTCTCTTCCGGGTTTATCCAGCTCCTGAAGAATATCTGTCAGGGTGGGTAAACCGACCGTATCGGTCACATATTTCTTCAAATCAATTTTACTGCGGAGCTCTTTGTCCTTAATCAAGTCGGCTACCATACAATTCAAATCTTTAGCCATCTGTTCCACAATCGGGTAGCTTTCCGGGTGAACCGCAGAATTGTCCAGCGGATTCTTGGCTTGCGGAATGCGGAGGAATCCGGCACACTGTTCGTAGGCTTTGGCCCCCATTCTCGGCACCTTCAATAACTGGCGGCGTGACTCAAACGGACCGTTTTCGGTACGGTAGTCCACAATGTTCTGTGCCAGTGTCGGGCCTAATCCGGAAACGTAGGTCAGCAGGTGCTTGCTGGCGGTGTTGACATTCACGCCCACCAGATTGACACAACTTTCTACGGTCTGGTCGAGTGAAGCCTTCAGCTTGGTCTGGTCCACGTCGTGCTGGTATTGTCCCACACCGATGGATTTGGCGTCAATCTTCACCAGTTCAGCCAGTGGATCCATCAGTCTTCTGCCGATAGATACGGCACCACGTACCGTTACGTCATAATCCGGAAACTCTTCGCGGGCAGTTTTAGAGGCTGAGTAAATAGACGCTCCGTCTTCGCTAACCACGAAAACCTGTACTTCACGGTCGTAACGCTGACTAGTTACAAATTGTTCTGTTTCACGGCTGGCCGTTCCGTTTCCGATAGCAATGGCCTCGATTTTATATTGTTCCACTAACTTCACAATCTTTCGGGCTGCCTGTGCATATTCAGATTTGGGCGGGTGGGGATAAATGGCCTCGTTATGCAGAAGGGTGCCCTGTGCATCCAGGCAGACTACTTTGCATCCCGTACGAAATCCCGGGTCGATACCCATCACCCGTTTCTGTCCCAAAGGAGGAGCCAGCAACAGCTGACGGAGGTTTTCTGCGAATACCCGAATAGCTTCTTCATCAGCCTTCTCTTTGCTGAGTGCGGCAAACGCGGTTGCAATGGCAGGTTTCAGCAAGCGCTTGTAGGCATCGGTGAGGGCCTCTTCCACTTGGTGTGCACATTCGTTGTTTGCCCGTACAAACAGCCGTTGCAGACGTTCGTTGCACATATCTTCATCTTCCGGGAAAATGGTTACTTTCAAGACACCTTCCGATTCTCCCCGGCGAAGGGCCAGCAGGCGGTGGGAAGAACATTTCTTCAAGGGCTCACAGAAATCAAAATAGTCGCGGTATTTGGCCGAAGCTTCTTCTGTTTCTTTTCCTTTGACCACTTTTGACTGAATGAGGGCCTGGCGCTGGAACTGGTTACGCATCAGGTTGCGCGACCGCTCGTCTTCGCTGATTTGTTCAGCCAGAATATCGCGTGCTCCTTTCAGTGCATCTTCTTCGTCTTTGACTTCTCCTTTGACGAAGTTTCGTACCTTGGCAGCAAGGTTGTTTTCCTTTTGCATCATGAGCAAGAGGGCCAGCGGTTCCAGTCCTTTGGCACGTGCAGCCTCGGCTCTGGTTTTTCGTTTAGGCTTGAAGGGAAGGTAAATGTCTTCCAGTTCGGTCGTATTCCAGCAGGCAGAAATACGGGCTTTCAGCTTTGGAGTCAGTTTCCCTTGCTCCTCGATGGTGGAAAGTACGGTTTCCTTTCGTTTGGACAATTCACACAGTTTCTCATACCGTGTCTGAATGTCGCCTATCTGCACTTCATTCAGTCCGCCGGTAGCTTCTTTACGGTAACGGCTGATAAAAGGAATGGTCGCTCCTCCCTGGAGCAGTTTGAGTGTATTGGCTATGCGATGTGCCGGCAGTTTCAGTTCGGCGGCAATCATCTGGCTGAATTCTTCCATTGATAGGGGCTTTATATTATTTGGTTGCAAAAGTAGTGAAAAAATGGCATAAAAAAACGGTTGTGAAACCTTTCGTATTTGGGTATTTTAGGAAGTATTCTGCGGGAATGTCGGCAACTTCTCGTATCTTTGCAAAAACTTATATAAAAGTCTGCAAAAATGAAGACTAGACGATTTTACTTTTTAATTAGCCTGATCACATTACTCGGTATGGGCCAAGGGCATTTGAAAGCCTCGAATAATGAGGAAACCATCACATTGAAATTTGTAGAGACGAGCGACGTGCACGGATGCTACTTCCCCTATGATTTTATACAGAACAAACAGATGAGAGGAAGTCTGGCCCGCGTTTCTTCGTACGTGAAGGAAGAACGTGAGGTGTATGGCGACAATCTTATTTTGATGGACAACGGTGATATTCTGCAGGGACAGCCTGTGGCTTATTACTACAATTATATGGATACCACCTCCGTACATGTATGTGCTGCCATGTTGAACTATATGCGTTATGATGTGGGTAACATGGGAAATCATGATGTGGAAACGGGACATGCGGTGTACGACCGTTGGATAGGACAGTGTGACTTCCCTATACTTGGGGCCAATATCGTGGATGTGAAGACAGGAAAGCCTTATCTGAAACCTTATGAGGTATTGGAACGGAACGGAGTGAAGGTGGTAGTGTTAGGAATGATTACGCCGGCAGTACCATCCTGGTTGCCTGAGCAGTTATGGGCCGGACTTCGTTTTGAAGACATGGAAGCATGTGCGGCGAAATGGGTGAAGGAAATTCGTGAAAAAGAACAACCGGATATTTTGATTGGACTGTTTCATTCAGGAATGGATGGAAAGAAACTGGACAATGTGGTAGAAAACGGCTCGAAAGGCGTGGCTGCCAATGTGCCAGGGTTCGATGTCGTTTTTATGGGACACGACCACACTCGCTGGAATGAAAGAGTGGCCAATGCGTCGGGCGATTCTGTGTTAGTGATTGATCCGGCCAATACGGCAAAAGTGGTGTCAGAAGTGACCGTAACGGTGAAGAAACAGAATGGAAAGATTGTATCGAAGCAGGTCGACGGAAAGCTGGTGAACATGGATGACTATGCCGTAGATAAGGATTTCATGCATACTTTCCAGAAACAGTATGAGTCGACGCAGGCTTTTGTGTCCCGGAAAATCGGACGGATGGAACGTACGATTTCTTCCAAGGATGCGTTCTTTGGCCCGTCTGCTTTTATTGATTTGATTCATCAGTTGCAACTGGATATTACCGGAGCAGATATTTCTTTCTGTGCGCCTTTGTCGGCTTATGCCGAGATTAAAGAAGGAGACATTCGTATGAGCGATATGTTCAACTTATATAAGTTTGAGAACATGCTCTACACGATGGTGTTGACCGGAAAGGAAGTAAAGGATTTTCTGGAAATGTCGTATGACCTCTGGGTGAACCAGATGACTTCACCCGATGACCATCTGCTGTTGCTGAACGAAAAAGACAACGGTTTCGGTCGTTTCCGTAATCCCAGCTTCAATTTTGATTCTGCAGCGGGTATCATCTATACGGTGGATGTGACTAAACCATACGGAAAGAGAATTGCGATTGAACGGATGGCCGATGGCAAGCCGTTCGAGATGGACAAGCAATATCGGGTAGCCGTCAACTCCTATCGTGGAAATGGAGGAGGAGACTTACTGACCAAGGGAGCAGGTATTCCCAAAGCAGAACTGGCAAAGCGTATTGTCTTTTCAACGGATAAGGATTTACGCTATTACCTGATGAAACGGATTGAGGAGGTTAAAGTACTGAATCCGGCTCCGCTGAACCAGTGGAAGTTTATTCCTGAAGAATGGACTGTACCAGCTGCAAAGCGTGATTATGAACTTTTGTTTGGAAACAAAGATAACGAATAAAATACGTAGGAAGACGGAAAATGTGTAAAGGGTTCCGCAAACATATACGAGTATGGGCATTGTGTCTGGCCACTCTGTTTGCCGCATATTATGCCACGACGGCCCTGTTTACCCACGTGCATGTGGTAAACGGGGTGATGCTTGTGCACTCGCATCCCTTCTCGCATTCTCACTCTCATAGTGACGGGCAGACATTGGCGCTGCATTTTCTGTCGACTTTTTCTTCATTGGAGCCTGGGCATACGGAAGTAAAGACTCCCGATTTGTACCTGCTCTATTCATTACCTTATATAAAGAATACATTCCATGCCGTATGTTGTTGTACGGAAGGGATGTACCTTCGTGCTCCTCCTGTACTATCGTTCTTATTGGGAATTTGAAGAACATAGTATTAATTTTTTAGGAGCAAATAATGAAAAAATATATTAATTTGCTGATGGGAGTGGTATGCGCTCTTGTCAGCTGTACTATTGCATACGCTGATGGTCCCGTAAAAGAAGGAAATGCCATTGTGGGACACGTAATTGAGAAAGGTTCGGAAGCAGGATTGCCTTATGCTACCGTGTTGTTGGTGGAAACTGGAGAAGGTACGGTGACGGATGCCGGAGGATATTTCCGTTTTAAAAAGCTGCCGGCAGGAGAATATACCTTGAAGGTGCAGATAATGGGATATACCACTCAGGTAAAGAAGGTGACGGTGAGCAAAGACTTTGTGGTCGACATGCATTTTGTCATGGAGGAAGAAAGTATCATGACGGATGAGGTAGTGGTATCAGCCAACCGGAATGAAACCAGCCGTAAGGTAGCGCCTGTGGTGGTGAATGTAATGAGCAACAAGTTGTTTGAAATTGTCAATTCCACCGATTTGGCTAAATCGCTGAACTATCAGTCGGGATTGCGCGTGGAAAACAATTGCCAGAACTGTGGTTTCCCTCAGGTACGTATCAATGGATTGGAGGGACCTTATTCACAAATCCTGATTAACAGTCGTCCGGTGATGAGCGCGCTTTCGGGCGTGTATGGATTGGAGCAGATTCCAACCAATATGATTGAGCGCGTGGAAGTGGTTCGCGGAGGTGGTTCTGCCTTATTTGGAGCCAATGCCGTGGGAGGTACCATTAACATCATTACCAAAGACCCCGTTCGTAATTCATTTCAGGTGGCTTCTACCATGTCGAACTTGAACGGAAAGGTGTGGGAACAGTATATGGGAGCCAATGCGTCACTGGTATCTTCTGACAATTCGTATGGCATCGCGCTGTATCAGTCCTATCGTAACCGTAATCCGTATGATGCGGATGGAGACGGATTCTCAGAATTGGGTAAACTGAATATGAATACATTCGGACTGCGGGCATATTACCGTCCGACACAATTTAGCCGTATCAGTCTGGAATATCATACCACCAACGAGTTCCGTCGCGGAGGAAACAAGTTTGACTTGCAGCCTCACGAAACGGATATTACGGAACAGACCAAGCATATCATTAACAGTGGGGGGCTGACGTATGATGTTTTCTTCAATGAGTACAAACATAAGCTTTCTGTATATGCTTCGGCACAGCACACTGACCGTAACAGCTATTACGGGGCAGACAAGGCGGAGAATGCATACGGAAAAACCAAAGACCTGACCGCTGTAGGTGGTGCTATGTATGTAGGTAACATGGACAACTGTCTCTTTTCTCCGGCTACCTTTACCGGTGGACTGGAGTACCAGTATAACTCCTTGCATGATGTGATGACAGGTTACGGGCGTGATTTGAAGCAGGATGTGAAGATTGCCAGCGGATTTGTGCAGAATGAATGGAAACTGGATTATTTCACGATATTGGCTGGGTTCCGCTTGGATAAACACAATTTGGTGGATAACGTGATTTTCAGTCCGCGTATCAATACCCTCTGGAAACCTTCGGATAAATTTCAGGGACGTCTGACCTGGTCGACGGGTTTCCGTGCACCTCAGGCATACGATGAGGACTTGCATGTGGCGGCCGTAGGAGGTGAGGCTATGGAAGTGCGACTGGCAGAAGGATTGAAACCGGAACGCTCCAACAGTTTCAGTGGTTCTGTAGACTGGAGTTTCAATTTCGGACATTTCCAGTCGAACTTGCTGATTGAAGGTTTCTATACGGCGTTGAACGATGTATTCTATCTGGAAAGTTTAGGAAAGGACCCTGTATCGGGCACATTGGTGCAGGAACGCAGAAACGGGAACGGTGCACGAGTGTATGGAGCCAATATCGATTACAAGATAGCCCATGGAAAGGAAGCACAGTTGCAGTTAGGTTTTACGGTACAGCGCAGCCGTTACACAGAAGCGGTGAGATGGAGCGAAGATGAAGATGTGGCAGCTATCAAACGCATGCCGCGTACGCCGGACTACTATGGATACTTTACGTTCAGTTCGGCTCCGTTGAAGAACTTTGACTTTTCTCTTTCCGGCGTATATACGGGACGCATGATTGTTCCTCACTTTGCCGGGTACATTGAGAAGGACCGACTGGAACATACCCCTGACTTTATGGATTTCAACTTGAAGCTGAATTACACCTTTGTGCTGAATGACCATCTGAAGTTGCAGGTAAACGGAGGTGTGCAGAATATCTTTAATGCCTTCCAGAAGGATTTGGATAAAGGTATGAATCGTGACTCCAAGTATTTCTATGGCCCAACACAGCCGCGTACATACTTTATTGGAATAAAGTTCTTTAATTAATTGATGATAACTATTTGGATGGCGGTGTTTCTTGGTGGAGGCACCGCTTTTTTTATGTGTTGTTCAAAGTGTTTTCATGTATGCAAAGTGTCTACTGCTCCAGTTTATAAAAAGAAAAAACGTCTGGTTATATCAGGAAAAGTCATAAGGTCAGTACTTCCCTTGCAGTATTGCAGTACTTTCCTGAAAGTACTGGAGTACTTCCTTTGCAGTACTGTGGTACTTTCTTGGAAGTACTGGTTTTATGAAAGAGTGATACATTGAAATGCTTTTTAGACTGCGGATTATGTGGAAACAAGACATTTCGTTATTTTTGTGGGAAAATAAAAGAATGTATGAAAAGAGCAGCATTGATTTTTGCATTGGGCCTGTCACTTGGCAGCAGTACCTTTGCGCAGACTTTTGAAGATTATTTTGTAGACAAGACGCTTCGTCTGGATTATATATTTATGGGAAATGCAGACAAGCAGGACATTTGTCTGGATGAATTGTCGGTTCTTCCGCAGTGGGCAGGAAGACGCCATCATTTGTCGGAACTTCCGTTGGAAGGAAATGGAGAGATAACCATGAAGGATAAGGCTACCGGGAAGATTATCTACCGCACTTCTTTCTCCAGTTTGTTTCAGGAATGGATTGGAGAACAGGAAGCCAAGGTCGTGAAACGTGGATTCGAAAATACATTTTTGGTACCTTATCCCAAGCAGCCGGCAGAAATCACCGTCGTTTTGCGGAACGCTTCGCGCGAAGTGAGCGCTACGCTGGTACATGGGGTTAATCCTTCTGATATTCTGATTCATCAAAGAGGAGAAGGAGAGCTGACACCGCATCGCTATTTGTGGCAAGGAGGTTCTGCGGATAAATGTATTGACGTGGCCATTATGGCAGAAGGCTATGCAGCTAATGAATCGGATTTGTTTTACAAAGATGCGGCGGTGGCGTGTGAAGCCTTGTTTGCACATGAACCGTTTAAGAAACTGAAAGACCGCTTCAATATTGTGGCTGTATTTAGTGAGTCAAAAGACAGCGGGGTAAGTATTCCCCGAAAGGATGAATGGAAAAAAACAGCCGTAAGTTCGCATTTTGATACGTTTTACTCCGACCGTTATCTGACTACCCGTAGCGTGAAAGCCATTCATAACTGGCTGGCAGGTATTCCATACGAGCATATCATTATCCTTGCCAATACGGATACCTACGGAGGAGGAGGTATTTACAACTCCTACACATTGACTACGGCACATCACTCTATGTTCAGACCAGTCGTGGTACATGAGTTTGGGCATAGTTTTGGAGGGTTGGCCGATGAATATGCGTATGATGAGGCTCCCAGTCCGTTGTATCCTTATGATATAGAGCCTTGGGAACCGAATATTACGACTTTGGTTCATTTTGAAGATAAATGGAAGGATATGCTGGAACCGGGAACTCCTGTGCCGACAAAACCTCAGACCGATGAAAAACTGATTTACACAAAAGTCGGGGTATACGAAGGGGCTGGCTACACTAAAAAGGGAATTTATCGCCCGACTACGGAATGCCGGATGAGAATCAATGAGGCACCGGTATTCTGTCCCGTATGCCAGCGCTCCTTGGAACGGACGATTCGTTTTTATACAGAGTAATAATTTCAAAATTTATGGGTTATGCTTCAATTTACACCACTTCAAACCACAGACAAAGACTATTCTTTTGTAGAAAACCTGTTGCATGAGTCTTTCCCTGAAGCGGAGCGGAGGGATGATGTAGCACAACGAGATAATGTGGATAACTGTGCAGCCTTTACCTGCTACTTGATTTCAGATGATGAACTTCTGGTCGGACTTATTACAGTGTGGAAGTTTGCCGGCTTTTCTTATGTGGAGCATCTGGCTACTTCTCCATCTGTGCGCAATAAAGGATATGGACGGAAAATCATGGAAGTCCTTCAGCAGCAATTCCCGGGAGTCATTATTCTGGAAGTGGAGAAACCGGTGGACGAATGGAGTCGCCGGCGTATCGGTTTTTATCAGCGGTGCGGATTCTGTTTATGCGAAAAAGAGTATGTACAGCCTTCGTATCGAAAGGGAGGAGAAACACTTCCCATGTTCCTGATGTATGCAGGAACAGAAACGATAGACAAGGAATTTGAATCTATACGGGATGAAATTTACCGTAAGGTATATGGCGTAGAATCTGTATAATATACAAAAAACGCGGAAACTTGATTGGTTTGATATATCAGTTTCCGCGTTTTTTATGGGAGGATTATTGCCAGCCTCCTCCTAAGGCCTTGTATAAATTAACCATCGTAATCTGTTTGTCACGTACGGCGTTGCTCAATCCAATTTGGGCATCCAGGTAACCTCGCTGTGCGTCCAGTAAATCCATGTACCCAATTACTCCGTTGATATATTGCAGCTGAGCCAAATCAAGTGTGATTTTCGAAGACTGCTCCAGTCGCAAGCGGGTTTCATAGATTTCTTTTACCTTGTTATATTCTGCTATGGCATTGTAAGCATCCTTAAAAGCGTTCAGTACCACTTTTTCGTATGCGTAGGCAGCTTGTTCACAGGCTGCTTTCTTTGCTTTCAGCATGGCCCGGTTTTTTCCCATGGCGAAAATGGGCTGAAGAATGGTTCCCGCCAATAGGTAATGGGGCGATTTGAACAGATGAGAAAGTTCTTCGTTCTCTGAACCATGGCTGGCTGTCAGTGTCAGTTTAGGAAACATATTGGTATAAGCAATTCCTACAGCTGCATTGGCGGCGATAACGGCTTGTTCAGCCTGGCGTACATCTGGTCGACGCTCCAGCAAGGAAGAGGGGAGTCCTACGGGTAAGGAAGCTGCATGAATTACATCTTCAGGCAGGACCGTTCTTTTTATGTCGTGGGGATATTCTCCAGCTAAGAAGGCTATTTCGTTTTGTTTCAATGTAATCTTCTTTTCCAAATCGGGAACCAAAGTGGCTGTTCTTGCCAATTCCACCTGTGCCTGACGGAAGGCTGTTTCTGAAGTCAATCCTCCTTCGTAACGGATACGTGCCAGGTGCAGACTTTCCCGGCGGGCATCTACTGTCTTTTTCACGATAGACAGTTCGTTGTCGAGAGCCACCAGTTCAAAGTAGGATTGTGCCACTTGTGCCACCAGACTCATTTTCAAGGCCCGCTGATTCTCGATGGAACCCATAAACTCGGCCATACTTTTATCTTTGGCCCAGCGCAGGTTTCCCCACAGGTCGATTTCCCATGTAACCCCCAGTTTTATATCATACTGGTCGTCTGATTTATAGTGTCCGCCTCCGTGGTCTTCGCCTTCTTGTTCTGCATAGAACTTAAGTCCGACTTGAGGAAAGAGGTTGGCATAATCAATACGTTTCATGGCAGCCAGTTCCTTGACTTTTGCTGCTGCAATCAGCATGTCCTTGTTGTTGTCCAAGGTCTTTTGGATAAGTTGCTGAAGGATAGTGTCCGTATAAAGCTGTTCCCAGGGATAGTCACCAATAGATACGGTATCTACGCTTGTGCTGTCGAGGGTAGAAGGCAAGTCTATCTGAGGACGGGTGTATTGTCTCCCGATTTTGCAGCCTCCCATCAGGAGGGCTGCTACGGGGATTACCAAAATTTTATATAGTTGATTTTTCAGTTTCATAAGCTACATCTGTAAGGTTTACTGTTTCGCTTTAATTTTGTGGGTAGCTTTGTAAATCATTACAAAGAAGAACGGCACGAGCAGAATACCTACGGTAACAGCTACTATCATTCCGAAGAATACACCGGTACCGATGGCCTGTCGGCTGGCTGACCCCGGACCTGTAGCAATCACCATTGGAAGCATACCCAGGATGAAGGCCAGTGAGGTCATCAAGATGGGGCGGAAACGCAGGCTGGCTGCATGAAGAGCAGATTCTACGATATCACGTCCTTTATCAACTTCGTCTTTGGCGAATTCCACAATCAAAATGGCGTTCTTCGCGGCAAGACCGATAAGCATTACCAGACCAATCTGGAAGTAGGTGTCATTTTCCAAACCGCAGAGGGTAATACCCGCATACGCTCCCAAAACGGCTACTGGAAGTGAAATCAATACGGCGATAGGCACTGTCCAGCTTTCATAAAGGGCTGCCAGGAACAGGAAGACGAACAGGAATACCAGTGCCAGGATGAGTCCGGTTTGTCCGCCGGCTTTCTTTTCCTGATAAGACAGACCGCTCCATTCAACACCGATATTTTCGGGTAATTTTTCGCGTGCAATCTGTTCCAGTGTTTCCATTACCTGACCGGAACTTGCTCCATTGGCTGTAGTTCCTCGGATAACGGCTGTATTAAACATGTTAAAGCGTCTGATACTTCCAGGTCCGGTTGTATAATCAGTAGTTCCAAGGGCTGTCAGCGGAATCATGTCCCCATCAGATCCTCTTACAAAGAACAGACCGATATTGTCGCGTTGCTGACGGTACGGAGCTTCTGCCTGAATGTATACACGGTAGATACGGTTGAACATGTTGAAGTCATTCACGTAAACGGAACCGGTGTAAGCTTTCATGGTAGAGAACACATCCGCCATCGGAACACCTGCTAACTTAACCTTATCACGGTCTACATCGAAATACAACTGAGGAATTTCTGCCTGAAGTGATGAAGACAATCCTGCAATTTCCTTCCGTTGTGAAGCGTAATACATCAGCGTATCCGTAGCTCTTACCAAATCGTCATACGTTGCATCGCCACGAGCTTCCAGCTGCATTTCAAAACCACCGGCAGTACCAAGTCCTGGAATTACCGGAGGAGTAGAAAGATACACTTTACTTTCCGGATATTTTTCCAACTCTTTCTGTATGCGGTCCATTACTTCGTCAATGGTCGTGTTGTCACGTTCCTTCCATTCTTTCAGGATGACGGTCAACTGGCTTCTGGCCTGGCTGGTACCTACACGCGGACTGCTACCTGTTACATTCTGTACGTATTCCACTGCCGGGTCTTTCATGATAAAGTCAATAGCTCTGTCAGTTATGACACGTGTCCTTTCCAAAGTGGCTGTTTCCGGAAGTTCCAGTTCTACGGTGAAATATCCCTGGTCTTCTATCGGAAGAAAGCTGGTCGGAACAAGACGATGGAATACATAGATGAAAACCAATACCATTCCAAAGCCTGCCATTATACGGCGCGGGTGCTTGATTACATGCTTGATATAAATAATGTATTTATTGTTTCCGATAGCCAGCCATTCATTAATCAGTCTGAACACCTTGTTTTTGGGTTTGTTCGGATCAACTGGCTTCAGGATGAGGGAACACATTACCGGACTCAAGGTCAGCGCCACAACCGTAGACAGAAGCACAGATACTACGATAGTAATAGTAAACTGGCGATAAAGCTGTCCGGTGATACCCGACAAGAAGCTTACAGGAACGAATACTGCTGCCAATACGAGTGAGGTAGCAATAATAGCGCCTACCAGACCTTCCATGGCTTTCTTGGTGGCTTCGTATGGACTGAGTTTCTCTTCTTCCATGATGCGTTCCACATTTTCCACTACTACGATGGCGTCGTCCACCACAATACCGATGGCCAGTACCAGTCCTAACAAGGTCAGCATGTTCAGTGAGAAGCCGAATATCAGCATGAATCCGAAGGTACCAATCAAAGAGATAGGAACTGCTACGACCGGAATCAGTGTAGCACGCCAGCTCTGCAGTGAAAGGAATACCACGATGATTACCAGCACCAATGCTTCAAACAAAGTCTTGTATACCTCATGAATAGACTGTGAGATATAAGTGGTCATATCGAACGGGAAGTTGTATTCCATGCCTTCCGGGAAACTTTTGCTGATTTCCTTCATGGCCTCTTTTACATTCTGCGCCACTTCCATGGCGTTGGCTCCAGGAAGCATGTAGATTCCAAGAATGGCTGCATTTCCTCCGTTGATACCACTTTCCGTACTATAGGAAGAAGCTTCCAGTGAAACTCTGGCCACATCACGCAGACGCACGAGTGAACCGTCGGGGTTAGCACGCAATACAATTTCCTCAAACTGAGAGGCCGATGACAAACGGCCTTGTGCGGTGATAGGTACGGTAATATCTACTCCGCTTACAGGTTGCTGTCCGAGTACACCGGCCGCTGATTCACGGTTCTGGTCTTTCAATGCGTTCTGAAGGTCTTGTACCGTCAATCCGAAGTTGGCCAGTTTAGCCGGGTCGGCCCATATCTGCATGGCGTAGTAACGGCTTCCGATGTTGGAGATACGTCCTACTCCCGGAATACGGCGAAGCAAGTCCTGCACATTTAATGTGGCAAAGTTACTTAAATAAATTTCGTCGAATTTGGGGTCGTCCGAAGTCAAGCACAGCGTCATCAGCTGGCTGGGTGCCTGTTTTTCTACAGAGATACCATTCTGAATTACTTCCGCGGGCAGACGAGATTCCGCCAGTTTGATACGGTTCTGGATTTCTACCGCCGCCAAGTCAGGGTCGGCAGAAATATCGAAAGTAACAGTAGCAGAGAATCCTCCTGAGTTGGAACTGCTGGATTCCATGTAAAGCATACCCGGTGTTCCGTTCAGTTCCTGTTCGATAGGAGTAGCTACAGCTTGCGATACCGTTACGGCACTGGCTCCCGGATAGGAGGCACTGATTTTTACCACAGGCGGAGTAATCTGCGGGTATTGGTCGATAGGCAGCATCATCAAACCGATGATACCTACAATCACGATTAATATAGAGATGACAGCCGAGAATACGGGCCTGTCAATAAAAAAGCTGACTTTCATGCGTAAATTTGTTTAGGGGTGAGTTATTCTTCCTCTTTTTTCGCTTCGCTCTGTAATTTTGCCGGATCTTGTACACGGACCTTCATTCCCGGAGCCAGTTTGTGGAATCCTTCGTAGACAATCATTTCGCCGGCCGACAATCCGCGTTCTACTACTACATCGTTCTCGAATTCAGGGCCTAACTCAATGAATCGTCTTTCCACGGTTGAGTCTTTTCGCATGACAAAAATATGAGCTCCTCCTTTTTCAATGATAAGAGCCTTCTGGGGAACTACTGTGGCATTTTCACGTACATCGAGCAATACTTTTACTTTGGTGAACTGTCCCGGCAGCAATACATGGTCCGGATTGGCCAGTTCGGCACGTACGGAGAATGTTCCAGTTTTGGGATTTACCTGAGGAGCAGCAAAGTCTACCAGACCTTTATGCTCGTATACAGTATTGTCAGGCAATGTGATGGTTACAGTAGGCTGCCAGGAACGGGTAGAGTCTTTCTGACCGAATGTAACGTTTCGCTCCTTGCTTTTTAAGTAGTCCAGGGCTGTCATGCTGAAGTCCACCAGAATGGTATCACTTTTTACGATAGTAGCCAGCAGCGATTTTCCATTGCTGCCTACCAGTGTTCCCAAGTCGACGTGACGTTCACTGATTTCTCCTGAAATCGGCGAGCGGACAATCGTGTAGCCTAATTCCTGTTCAGCCTGTTCCAAGTCGGCCTGGCTCATACCTACGCTGGCTACAGCTGTTTCGTAAGCAGCTACCGCATTGTCCAGGTCCAGCTGGCTGGCTGCATTTTGTTCATACAGCGGGCGGATACGTTCCAGGTCACGTTTCGCTTTTTGCGCCTGTGCCTGATCTTTTTTCAACTGGGCACGTACCTTGTCAGCCTTGGCACGATATTGGTCTTGATTGATGACAAACAATACTTGATTACGTTTGACTGAGGTTCCTTCCTCGAATAGCATTTGTTCCAGAAAACCTTCTACACGTGCACGTACTTCCACGAATTGCTGGGCACGGATACGGCCTACATATTCACCGAAAATTTGTACATTTTGTTGGCTAGCTGGCATAACTGACACAATCGGTGTTTCAGCTACGGGTTTCTTCTCTCGAGTAAAAATAAAGTAAAGGGATAAAATGACTGCGATGCCGATAACCATGTAAATCATTTCCTTTCTTTTTACCTTAAATTCTTTCCTAGTCAAAAAGCGTTTCATAAGTTCAATTTTTTTTATAGTTTTAGATGCCATTATCTTTAAAATGGCGGACAAGATTCGTGCCAAAGATACAAAAATGTTTTATAAGCTGAAAATCAGGGAGATTTAACCTTTACTTAATAAAGATGTATTGGGGAATTTTACAAGTTATTGTGGAAAAATTCTACAATCAGACTGTGGTCATCGCTCTCTCCACAAATGTTTGAGAGTCCAGATGGGGTGATACCATATCATTCGAGGACCCGCAAAACGCATGACTTCTTTTATTTTTTGTCTCATCTTGGGGTGGTAACAGTGCACGGTACATTGGCGACATGTCTTCTTTCGTTCTCCAAACGGACAGTGCTCCAGTCTTTGATGTGCATATTTGAGTAACTCGCTGCATGCAGAACATAAGGTCTGATTTTTCTCCTTATGCCGGCAATAAAAGTGAATCATTTGTTCTATGGTCTGTTTTTCTTCTTCTATCCGTGAAAGTTTATTCATATTTTATATAGAACTTCAGTTTACAAAGGTACGAATAGAATTGATATTTTTCGTAACTTTGCGCCCAAAATAATCTTTAAACAAAATGATATTAGAGGAACATTTAGAGACAACTGTAAAGGCTCACGATCAGCAATTGCATCGTAGAGTGGATTTATTGTTGCGTACGGGAAAATTATTGGTAGAGAGTCTTGCCGATACGAACCGTATTGTAAGAAACATGAAACGTACGGCTGCTTATCTTGGTATCCCCGAAGAGAAGCTTCACATCAACGTCAGTTTTACCATGTTGATGGTGAACGTGAGTGATGGTGACTATTCTTTTACTAAATTCCAGCGAATTGAAGGTCATGGAGTGAATATGACGGCCATTTCGGAAGTCAGCAAGCTTTCCTGGCGTGCGATTGAAAATGATTACACGCTCGACCAGTATGAAGAAGAACTGGAAAAGATTCGTAAGAAAAAACGTAATTACACCCCATGGCAGGTGGCGATTGGTGCCGGATTTGCCTGTGGCGGATTCTGTATTCAGTTCGGTTGTGACTGGGTGGCATTCTTGTACGCATCAATTGCGGCCATATTGGGTATGCGCTTGCGTCAGGTATGCAATGAGTCTGGCTTGAATCATTACATGGGAATCGCTATTTCTGCCTTTGTGGCTACCATCATTGCGTGGGCATCTACTCTGTTGCCTGCAGAATGGACATCTACTCCCTGGCATCCGTTGCTTGCCTGCGCCTTGTTTATTGTGCCTGGGGTTCCTTTGATTAACTTTGTGGACGATATGCTGGATAATTATATTCAGGTAGGTATTGTCAGAGCGGTGAATACCTTGCTGATGGTGGCTGCCATGGCTTTCGGTATCGCATTTGCCGTGAAACTTTGCCATATTGAAAACTTCTTCCCGACCATCAGTATGGTTCCTCATCATCAGTATTGGGAATATGCCATAGCTGCGGCTATTTCAGCCATGGGATTCTCGATGATTTTCAATATACAGCGTCGTTTGTTGTGGGTAGTAGCTATCGGAGGTATTATTGCCGTATGTACGCGTAACTTCGTGAACTTAGGACCGAGCACAGACAATATCGGTTTGGATATGGGACTGGTTATTGGTTCTTTCTCAGGAGCTGTGCTGGTTAGCTTGATTGCCATTAAGGCAGTTCATTGGTTCCACGTGCCCAACCATGTGCTGACTATTCCTTCTGTCATCCCGATGATTCCGGGAGTACTGATGTATCGTATGCTGTTCGGTATCATCAATATCAATGTACAGAGCATTGATCAGGTAACTCCTCTGATGAAAGCAATAGAAAGCGGTGTAAATTCCGGACTTGTAATTATGTGTATTGCTTTGGGAGTTGCTATTCCGAACATCTTCGGACGTCGTTTCATTGCTTCTTCAAAGAATAAGCGTCTGGCAGAGCTTTTGAAAGAACGTAAGGCTCGCGGCAAGTTCGTTGAATGGTAATTAAACTTTGATTTGTTCGTTCATTATTCTTTATAGAAGTGAAGATGATTCACTTCTTTATGAAAAAATCCCACCAAGACTTTTAGAAGTCAGGTGGGATTTTTCGTATCATACGGGTTCTTGAGTTCTTGTTAGAATTCAAATTTTTCCAGTTTCATAGCGGCTAATTCCTGAATTTTTGGAACCAGGGTAGTGAAATGTGCAGCTTGTTCGTGTGCTGCAAGAGAAGCCGCATCTTTCCATGTTTCACAAATCATCAGGACATCCTGGCGTGTAGTGCTCTGAAAGAGGTCGTAAGCTACGCATCCGTTATCTTTCTGTGAAGCAGCTACCAGTTCTTTTGCTATGTTTACTACCTGGTCGTAGTTCTGTTTCTCTACTTGAATAAATACGTTTAGTCTGATCATTGTTTTTTTGTTTTTAAGTTATTTGACGATGCAAATATAGGATAAAAAAAAGGGACTGTACAAGTGTACAATCCCTTTTTGAGTTTTATTTAGAAAGAATTATTTCTTACCTTCCAGCTGTTCTTTCAATGCAGCCAAAGCGTCGATGTCACCCAGAGTAGTTGAAGCTGCCTGGTTCTGAATCATCGGAGTTTCTTCTTTCTTAGAAGCCTTCTTAGAAGCTTTCTTTTCTGCCTTTTCTTCTGCCTTAGCAGCATCTTCGAAGATACGGCTGTGAGAAACGATGATACGTTTTGCATCCTTGTTGAATTCGATTACCTTGAACGGCAATTTTTCATCCAACTGAGCCTGAGAACCGTCTTCTTTTACCAGGTGTTTCGGAGTTGCGAAACCTTCTACACCGTAAGGAAGAGCTACAACAGCACCCTTATCCAACATTTCGATGATAGTACCTTCGTGTACAGAACCTACAGTAAATACAGTTTCGAATACATCCCATGGATTTTCTTCCAACTGTTTGTGACCAAGGCTCAAACGACGGTTTTCTTTGTCGATTTCCAATACCTGAACCTCGATTTCTGCGCCAATCTGCGTGAATTCAGACGGATGTTTGATCTTCTTGGTCCAAGAAAGGTCGGAGATATGAATCAAGCCGTCTACGCCTTCTTCTATCTCAACGAATACGCCGAAGTTTGTAAAGTTGCGTACTTTGGCCGTATGTTTGGAACCCACGGGGTATTTCTCTTCGATGTTTTCCCAAGGATCGGCTTTCAATTGCTTGATACCCAAAGACATTTTACGTTCTTCACGATCCAAGGTCAGAATGACAGCTTCTACTTCGTCACCTACCTTCATGAAGTCCTGTGCGGAACGCAAGTGCTGGCTCCAAGACATTTCCGATACGTGGATCAAGCCTTCTACGCCCGGAGCGATTTCGATGAATGCACCGTAGTCGGCCATCACGACAACTTTACCTTTTACTTTGTCACCTACTTTCAAGTTCGGATCCAAAGCGTCCCAAGGATGCGGAGTCAGTTGTTTCAGACCCAATGCGATACGCTTCTTCTCGTCGTCGAAGTCAAGGATAACCACATTGATCTTCTGGTCAAGCTGTACCACTTCTTTCGGGTCGCTCACACGTCCCCAAGAGAGGTCGGTGATGTGAATCAAACCGTCTACGCCGCCCAAGTCGATGAAGACGCCGTAAGAGGTGATATTCTTAACGGTACCCTCGAGTACCTGTCCTTTTTCAAGCTTGCTGATGATTTCTTTTTTCTGTTGTTCCAATTCGGCTTCGATAAGAGCCTTGTGCGAAACAACGACATTCTTGAATTCCTGGTTGATTTTAACGACCTTGAATTCCATAGTCTTTCCTACGAATACATCGTAGTCGCGGATAGGTTTCACGTCGATTTGTGAACCCGGCAAGAAAGCTTCAATACCGAATACGTCCACAATCATACCGCCTTTCGTACGGCATTTGATGTAACCCTTGATGATCTCTTCATTTTCGAGAGCCTCGTTCACACGATCCCAAGAACGGGTAGCGCGTGCCTTCTTGTGAGAAAGGATGAGCTGTCCTTTTTTGTCCTCTTGGTTTTCAATGTAAACTTCTACTTTGTCTCCGACCTTCAAATCGGGATTGTAGCGGAATTCGCTCATCGGGATGATACCGTCTGACTTGAAGCCGATGTTTACCACCACTTCACGCTTGTTCATCGCGATAACCGTACCGTCAACCACTTCGTGGTCATTTACTTTGTTTAAAGAGCCTTCGTAGGCCTTTTCCTGAGCTTCGCGGCTCTCGTTCACCTGAGTGTCACCGCTTTCATAAGCATTCCAGTCGAAGTCTGCCAACGGTGCTACGTTCTTTAATTCTGCCATTTAATTAATTGAAAATAATAAAATTAATAATGTTAGACATTATGTTGTTTATAATCGGGCGCAAAGTTACGATAAAAGGTATAATTATGCAATTAAAAAGGCAAGAAAATGAATGTATTTCTTGTTTTTGTTTGTATCTTTGCAGCGTCATTTATAATCATCTAACATGGGAAAGATTAATTGTATAGGTATTTTGACTTCCGGAGGAGATGCTCCGGGAATGAATGCCGCTATTCGTGCCGTTACGCGCGCCGGGATAGCAGTCGGTTTGAAGGTAAAAGGTATATATCGTGGTTATGAAGGTTTGATTAACAACGAAATTCAGGATTTTACGACGGAGAATGTGAGCAATATCATCCAAAGAGGAGGAACGATTCTGAAGACGGCTCGCAGCAAGGAATTTCTTACGCCGGAGGGGCGTAAAAAGGCCTATGATAATATGGTGGAACAGGGGATTGACGCCTTGATTATCATAGGAGGTAACGGTTCGCTTGAGGGCGCGCGCATTTTTGCAGAGGAATTCGATGTGCCCTGCATCGGTCTGCCCGGCACCATCGATAATGATATCGCCTGCACCGATTATACCATCGGCTACGATACCGCAATGAACACCGCCCTGGAAATGATCGACAAGCTGCGCGACACCACCCAGAGCCACGACCGCTGCAGTGTGGTCGAGGTCATGGGCCGCAACGCCGGTTACATTGCCCTGAACGTTGCCATCGCCTCCGGTGCTATGGCTGTCCTGCTGCCGGAGAAGGAATTCGACATGCAGCACGACATTCTGGACAAGATCGCTGAGACTCAGAAGACCGGCAAGCGTCACTTCATCATCATCGTTGCCGAGGGCGTGGGCCACGCACAGGAGATCGCAAACGAGATCCAGGCCCGCACCGGCATCGATACCCGCGCCACCATTCTGGGCCATGTCCAGCGCGGTGGTTCTCCCACTCTGCGTGACCGTGTGAACGCTTCTGCAATGGGCTACCATGCCGTGTGCCTGCTGGAGCAGGGCAAGTACAACCGCATCGTCGGCATGAAGGGCGAGAAGCTGGTGGACTACCCGGTGGATGAAGCACTCGAAATGACCAAGACCCTCGACCCGGTTCTGATCGACGTCTGCAACACCATTTCTATCTGATTTTTCTGCATTGCATTTCTGGAGCTGTTCTCTTGGCTAGGCTGAGAGGACGGCTCCTTTTTTGTTGGGTTATAATGGTGTTGCACACGTCGTTTCGATGGTTGCAAAGACCATTGGCATCTGATGGTCTAGGAACTAGACAATGTCCGTGACCTGGACGCGAAAAATTCGTTTTCCATTATGAAGGAGGTGAGCAGAATGGCTCATGAACTGCTGGCAAAATCGGATCATCAACTCGGGATGTGCCTGCGGATGCTGTATGCAGAAGGCATCCGCGGTCCGCTTCCTGTTCACAGCGCGAAAAACGAGAAGGGAAAGATGGAGTTTCTCGTGACTGTGCCTGTGGACGATGCACAGTTTGAGGTGCTGGAACGGCGCTATCAGACCCTGATCGGCTAAAGGAAAAGCCGAGCGCAGAACAGCCGGACCGGCATAGAGAGAAGAGCTTACACACGGAAAGTGCAGGCTCTTTTTCTTTTGGCTTTGCCGGGAGGACCGTAGCGTCTGCATTGGAATTTCTTTGAATGCGGCAAGAATCAATCTGAGTATTAACGTCAAGTCGATAAAATTTTAATGACATAAACAGAGAGTATCTTTCAGAATTGATTCAAAATCAACTCACAAATACGATATGATACCGATTTCATGCATAAAAAATACGATTTGTATTTTTCCCTTTGCTTTGCAGAGTGCCGCTTGGTGTGGTATACTAGAACCGTACAAAAGCGGTGTCCTGTGGGAGCAGTCTCCCGACACAGGTCACCCGGCAGGAGAGTGATTTGTTTGGAACTGGAACAGGCCCAGAAGCGTGTGGAGGAGCTGCGCGCTGTCATTGAAAAGAACAACCGGCTCTATTATGACCAGGATGCCCCGGAGCTGGAGGATTTTGAATACGATGCATTGACCCGGGAACTGAAAGCGTTGGAAGCGCAGTTCCCGCAGCTGATCACGCCG
>ERZ779737.939-NODE-939-length-24549-cov-4.427003_pt1 | contig 24549 bp, 20 predicted proteins | sample MGYA00511889_ERZ779737 | MGnify/ENA primary metagenome ERZ779737 (study PRJEB29588, sample SAMEA2163575) | human gut metagenome | biome: human gut; feature: human-associated habitat; material: faeces | place: Denmark | collected 2008/2010 ... | reverse complement strand
AGGTATAAATATGGTTGTTCTCCTGTATCAGCTGTCCAAGTACATCATACGTGTATTTTGTGGTTCCTGCAAGAGTTGTTTTTTCGGTCCTCTGTCCGTTTTTATTGTAACGGTATACATTGTCCGCAAGAAGTTTTTCCATTCCTTCCATGGATGCAGTGGTGCGCAGTGCTGTCAGGTTCCGGTCCCCGTCGTAGGCATATGCCGTATGAAGCACGGGTGTATCCACCTTCTTTAAATCTCCGGCTTTTGTGTATTCATAGGTTGCCAGAAAACCTGTCTTCTCATCCCTTACCCCGGTCATTCTTCCAAGAAGATCGTAAGTGTACTTTGTACAGTTTCCGGTCACATCCGTACTGGCGGTCCGGTTTCCGTCGGCATCGTATGCATAACTTACCAGTGTCCGTCCTCCCGCAGTCTTTGCCAGCAGCTGATTCTTTCTGTCATAGCGGTAATCATAGCGCATGCCACCGCTGATTGCAGCGGTAAGACGGCCGGTTCTGTCATACTGATAATTTTCCTGTATACGGCCATACATGTGATCCGTTCCATCCGACGAATTCCATGCTGCCTGCGCAATGCGCTCTGTCGGACTGCCGTACATATTGTAAGCATAGGTCGTACGGTTTCCGTTCCGGTCCACATGCTCTGCCAGATTTCCGGCCGGATCGTAACGGAAGTATTCGCTTTGTCCAAATGCATCCGTCCGTTCCACCAGCTGGTTTCTTTCCCCGAAACTGTAAGTTACTGTATTGCCTTCCGCATCTGTCGCAGCAATTACATTTCCGGCATGGTCGTAGACGTAACGCTCAGTCTCACCATCTGCACGCACGACTTCCGTCGCACGTCCCCACATATCATTGATAAACTGTGTGGTTTCTCCCATGCCATCCGTTGCACGCTCCACATTTCCGGCAGCATCATAGGTGAAATCCTGTGTGCTTCCTCCGGCAGATGTGATACGGGTATTACGGCCTGCCAGATCATAATCAAACTTCACCCGGTTGCCTTCCGCATCTGTCCGGACGGACAGGTTTCCGGCAGGATCATAACTGCTGCTCTCCAACAGAAATCCTTCCGGTCCCATAACGGAAAGCAGACGGTCCTGCTGATCATAATGATATGTATATCCGTGTGCCCTGTACAAAGCATTTTCTGCCACTTTTGCATTCTCATTTGCCATGACAACGGTCTTTAAGCGTCCGTTTTGATCATAACTTCTGGTGGTCATTCCACCTTCTCCGTCCACGTAACGGATTTCACGGTTCATCAGATCATAGGCATGTGTCTCCTCTGCATACACCGTTTCCTTTCCATCCGTGATCTTTCGTCCGGTTCGGTTTCCGGCAGCATCATAAGAATATGCAATCTGACAGTCAATACCGGTGGCATCCCGATGCTGCTCCTCTGCTACCCGGTCATCCGCATCATAAGTATAGGTGATCGTTCCACCATCCGGCAGAAGAATCTGTGTCACATTTCCATTGGCATCATATGTATAGACCGTTTTACTGTAATTGCTTCCGTAGGTCTTTCCTGCCGCTTTCTCCATGCGCTCCCAGATTTCGATGATGCGGTCCGCCCTGTCATATTTATATCCGGTCTCCTGTTCTACCCCTTCCGCAATACGGCTTCGACGATACCTGAGTCTTCCCCCTTTATCATAGGTATAAGTTTCTTCTGCTCCTGTACTGTCCCTCACTTCCACAAGACGGTTCGATTTGTCATAGCAATAATGAATTTCATGACATCTGCCCTTGGCACTGTCCACGCTTTGATAATCCAGATAGCGCTTGACCACAGTACGGTTACCCATGGCATCATAATTGTAGGTGACCAGATAATACTGCACGTTGCCTGCGTCATCTTTCTTCACAGCTTTCCGCACAGAAGTCAGCCAGCCACACGCATTGTATGTAAACAGGTCCGGATACTCCTTTCCCTCTCCGGTGAAAGCCGTGATCCTTCCCTCTGTGTCATAGGAATATGCTGCCATGCATTTTCCTTCAGCGTCCTCAATCCTTGTCACACGATCCATACAGTCATAGATATAACGATAATACTGCTGTGTCTCCTGTCCTTCCGGCATTATCTGACGGATAAGGTTGCCATTGGCATCATATGCGCGGCTCTCCATTCCTCCGTCCGGATAAAGTGTCTGAATGTTGTTTCCATAACGGTCATAAGCAAATGCGATTCCGTCTTTTTTGCCTGCGGCATAAGCTGCCGGATGAATGCTCCGGATCAATTCATCCTCATTTCCATACTCATACGCATAGACATTTCCCAGTGGGGATATTTCTTTTATTTTATGGTCGAGACCATCATATGCATAACGAATGCCACGATACATCGTCTTTCCCTGTACCGGAAGACGTTTTTCTTTTAGATTACCGAGCAGATCATAATGATACTCCGTCCGTTGTTCTTCCGCTTCCGTTACAACACATACATCATCCATCGGTGTATAACTCATGTGTTTTGTTCCAAACTCGTTGGTTTCTTCGATGCATCGTCCGGCACGGTCATATTTTCTTATAAAGCTTTCCTTTTCCGGAAGTGTCTTATAACTCCAATCCTGAAAATGATTACTCTCCTCATAACTGTACACCGTTTTGTTTCCATTCGGATTGACAACTGACAACAACCTTCCATAATGGTCATAGGTATATTTTGTCAGGGCATAGGTCTCTCCCGTGATCCGCTGCCGGTATTCCGTCAGGAGATTCTGCTCATTGTAGGTAAATTTTTCGCAGCTGCCACCTGAATTTTCTTTGCGGAGCAGGTTGCCGGCATCATCATACACAAACCGCTCAAAACTCTGATCCGGATACAGGATCTTTGTAACATTTCCGCGTTCATCATATTCCGTACAGGTTTCGTTTCCGTTTCTGTCTTTATAGTAAATACAGTTTTCCTGGCTGTCATACTTTTTCTCTATGTATGTGCCATCCTCATAAATCTCCCGAACCGGAACTTTCTGATTTCCATACTCAAAAACCACTTTGCTGTCATTCTTGAGATTGGTAAAAATGGTTTTCTGATTTTTGTCATCATAGAAGATCACGTATTCTTCTCCGGTAATCAGACTCTGACATACCGCCCGCCGGCGATGGTCATATTCCGTGGTCACATAGGTCTGGTTATTCTGGTCCGTAATCTGATGAATACAGTGATACTTGTCATAGGTATACCGGATAATTCCACCATTAGCGAGTTTCACCTGCATCAGAAGTTTGTCCTCATATCCATACTCAACAGTTCTTCCGATAGTGTCTGTGATCCGGTGCAGTTTGCCGTCACAATATTCAAACTTCAGCCACTGCTCCGAAGCGAATTTCATCTGCATCAAATGTCCGTTTTCATACAGGAAGCGTGTACAGTTGCCACAATTGTCCCGGATCTGGACGATTTTGCCTTCTGCGTCATATAAATATTTCTTCTTCGTGGAATTCTCCCGGACTTCGTACCCTTCCTGATTCTGCGTCAGAACATAAGCCCCATGATTGTGGTTCTCATTGATCCATTTTCCTTCCTGTAAGGAGAAATATTCAAGCGTCATGTCCATCTTCTGAAGACAGATCCGCCCGCTTCCTATCGTAAGTCTTGTCTCGATGTTCAGATACCAGCGGTTTCCAAGCATCATGTCTTCATTACTATGGATGGACTCATGCATACGCTGGAGGGTAAATATGCCGTTAATGTCATGAACCGTCAGGTCAGTATAATTTAAGGTCAGGCTTCCTGTGACCATATTGATTGGATCGCCACATTTTGAATTATTCTCGGATTTTGTTGCATCTCCCTCTGATGATTTTCCTTTTTCTTCGGTATTTTCTTTACTCTTTTTGCTGTCTCCTCCCTTTGGTCCCTTTACTGCTTTGTACATCTCATGCGTTGCCTTACCTGCTCCCACGGCTCCCTGTGAAGCATTAAAAATGGTACTCCAGGTTTCCGGATCATCCCACGGATTTTCCCCATTTTTAATCTTATTGTATATTTCCTGCAGTCCGTCTTTTGTCTGATAAATTCCATAAAGTCCCTGTGCAATTCCGTAGATGCCCTTTGCGTATTTTATAAGCTTCTCTGCCTTGGACATATATTTCATCGCCTTGGACACAAGCTTTGTCCCTTTTACCACAGTCTTTGCTGCTCCGACTGCATCTCCGACAATCGGAATCGCTGCAATAAGGCTCATTCCACCACCTACAAAGTCTCCTCTGGCAAATGAAATTCCGGCATTGATAAGATCCGGGACTGCTCCAAGTATCGGAAAACATCCTGCAATATCAAGCGCAAGCTGCAGTCCATCGAGTGCTGTCTCCCACCAGTCCTGCAGCGGCTTTTCTTCTTTTTCATGTTCTCCCTGCTGATAACCAAGCCACGTAAATTCTTCTGCGGAAAAACTCAGATTGGAATCCAGCCGGATTCCGGTATCCACACTGTCCCCTTTTCCAACGACCAACTGTGCGGATTCATAACCATATAAAGTCAATACTCCGCTTTCGTAATTTTCGGATGCTATTGTTTCGGATTCTGCTTCTTTGGCTTTGTGCCAGACATCATAGAATACTGCCGATTTCAGCTGGTCCAGACCACTGTCCAATATCTTGCTTCTAGTCTGTCTTGCCGCCAGTCCTGCATAATCCAGTATTCCGGCAGATGCCACATATTCTTTCCGGCTGGCATCTCTGCGGGCTCCAAGCTTTTTCTTTCCGGCCCGGTATTGTTCATCTGCATCCTTTGGTGTTTTTGCTCCCAATACAATGTTTTCATCCGAAGTAATCGTAATATCTCTTCCCGAATTGATTGTAATTCCATCCTCATCCGACATGATAATGCTGATTTCCTGTTCGGATTGTGCGTCACTCAGATCCCTTGTAGCTGTAATCCGGAGTGCTTTTTTCTCGTGCTTGATCATTTTGTTTTTGTTCGTAAAAACATTTTCATTCGGCTTTGAGAAGTCGGGATGATCCGTATTGGTATGTTTACTTCCCAGACACACAATATTTCCATTATTCTCGTAATAGATAAATACCGTATCTCCCACATCCGGCATACAATAGAACGAATTGGACAGAAAGCTTTCATATGGAATCCAGGTCTGTCCTCCCCCGCCTGCTTCACTGTCCATCGCCACCTGAATCTGGTTTCCAGAGACTGCTGTCACAGTTCCGGTCAGCACAGAACTTGTTTCCTGTGGTGCATTCACTGCAGTCGTATCCGGTCTGACACTATAGGTATATCCATAGTTGAGGTCATTCTCCAGTATCCCGGATTTATTTTTGATCGTACTGTGGCGAATTACAAAGTTGCCTATGTGATCTCCGGCTGATATTTCCAGATTGCTGCTGATGCAGTCATACACATCCAGCGTATAGCTTTGCGCATCTTCTCCATTTGCCTGCCGCATTCCCATTTCGGTAAGACTGCGGGATACTCCGGACTGCGCATTCTTTTTATCAAATTCTTCAAACGTCTTAAATCCGGTCTTTCCGACAAAAATTCTTCCGCCCGGATCTCTCGCATCCACATAAACAGACATCTGTTGTGTTGCCGCAACTCTTTTGATAAATTCCCAGTCCGTTTCCTGATTCTGACTGATTACCTGTCCTAATGTCCGGTTTTCACTGTAGGATATTGATACTCCATATTCTTTTAATGTCTCATCGATTACATCCTTAATTGTTACCGACGGATTCTGAAAACGCCGGTTCTTTTGTTTCTGATCCATCTGATACGTCTTTGACACACATTGAACTATTACATTATAATAACCGGACAATGCCGTATAATTGATACCAATACAGGTTCCGGCAAACAGCACTTTTCCATCGATACTTATTTTTACATTCTGATTTTTTACACTCTGTATTTCTGCGTCGGTTATCTTATCTTCCATTTCCAGAACAATATGTGCCGCCGCATGCTTCCCCTCTTCTGCTTCAATGGATAAATCCAGCACATGACTGTATTTTATTCCAATTTCCACCTTTACATCTGCCAATGTATTCTTCATTTACATAACTCCTTGTAAATACCTATCTGTTCCCAAATAATTTCGGTGCAATGCCAATTTTTACTGTGATCACATGCAAGAGTATCCACAAAGCTGCACATACAAATATTGCAGTAAACGACTGCACCAGATCGATCATCTTCTGTCTTGTCGCCTCGGAATATTTACTTCCTTCCTCTATGTTTGTTCTTAAATCAACATAAAAGTCTGTTCGATCCAACGCATATTCTTCCTGCAATTCATCCAGAATCTCCGGTTCTGCTGTCAGATCAAATTTTTTTATTTTTCCAATATTCAGTAAATATCCGTCCCCTGTCTTTTTCAAATACTCTGCCTGCATACGGACAGCTACTCTTTCCCCTGATGCAAGCTTTACATTATAAATTTCACTCGGATCCTCATCTTTCCAATATGCACTTCCATCAAATTTGTACTCATCCGGGTCACTCACAACAATGGCAAACGTATCATTGTTTAAAATGTCTTCTATACTGTTTGCCGGTACTGTCTGATCGTTTGCTTCCAATCCTACGTCATTTACATGTCCACTTTCCACATTGTCATAATAACTGTTCACAATACCCGGAACCGCACGCGCCACAAGAATGGCTATCAATGCCGAAATCACAAACTCTATTGCCAGATCCGGGTGTGTCATAAATAATCTCAAAAATCGCATTTTCTATCTCCATTTCTTATTTTTCTTGTTTTTCTTTTTGTATTTCCAATAAGGTACTTTCTTCCAGATTGATGTCTATTGTTTCATTTTCCAGACACAGGAGTTTTCCTGATGTATCCTGCGTGAACGAATGAAACACGACATTTCCCTCTTCTTTATTTTCTAAAGCTGACAAAAGCACTGCTCCCTGACCCATATCCGCCAGCGAATTTCTTCGGTGCGTGGTATAGCCCATAGCTTGAAAAATGTCATTCATCGCCACCATTTGCTGTGATGCTGTTGCTTTTTGGGGCATGAGAATATCGTTTGCCAGAATCATATCTGCCAGTGGGACTTCACTTTGCAATGCCACAGAGGCATTATAGAACGCAATACTTGCATTTCCACTTTCAGCAAGATTCGATGTCCCGCAGGAAAAGCAGGACAATGCGCTGCTGTTGACAAGAAATCCATTTGCATCCATTGCTGCCTGCGGTATGGATGTATTCATATTATTGACATAATTTTGCACACCCATATTATTTTTTTCGATACCTGCGGCAACCTCTGCCGGCATTCTTTCCGTTGGTGATTTTGGTGCCGTTCCCGCACCCCCGTCACCAGATGATGAACTTGTCCTCTTGCCCGATACCTTGCCGTCTTCATCTGCAGACTGTGCATCATCTGCACTTTCCTTTGCCTCGTTGATGGTTATGATGCCTCCATAAAAGCACATGACTTTACTCTCATCAGTAATTCCATCTACTCCGTCCAGATGATCCTTCTTGTTTGTGTTCTGCCACGCAGTAAGCGTTTTCGGACTGCATATGCATCCCTCACATTTCATGACAGATTTCAACAACTTTGCAATTCCAAACACCGGAATGACACTACTTAACACATCTCCCGCCATATTTTTGGGATTTGCCTTGGATGTGCATCTGCCAAACTGTAAAATATGCTTATCTGCAACATGATCATTCGCATTCAGAAGGGGATGATCCGTGTCCTGGAAATATACCCCATGATCTTTTGGAATATTTATATATTGATCCTTTATAGATCCATACTGACACTGCGCCGTACACAATCTTGTCTGAAATGCCTTCTCGCCCATTCTATTTTTCCTCCACGCATTCTACTCTCTGAAACTCCACCCCCAAAGGTCCTCTTCTTAGCACACTTTCCATAAACCGAAGCGATACAATAACGATATTTTCGACCATGTGATCTACCAAAAATATGTCTTTGTTTTGTACTTTTGTGGAATTCAGTATCACATCCTGCACTCCACCATTCGGCAGTATTACAGCCTGTTGTGCCATACAATCCACCCTTGGCAGATCCGGGATATGGAACATCTGCACCCCTTTATTTAAATATTTTTCATCATTTGGCATGATAAAAATATCTTTGCATGAAATCGTACTGTCATATATTTCTATTACTTTCTGAATCATGTCCGACACCATATACGTCGGATTCTGCATGATATCCGGTATCAGAACATTCTTCTTATATTCGTAGTACCCCGCACTGTTTTCCGGCATTTTTTTGTAATTTTCTTCTGTCAGGCTATATGCGTATTTTGTTTCTTCCAGATATACAATCTGTGCCGACACTGCGGCACCCTGTTTCATTCTGTATAATTCCATTATGTTTCTCCCTGTTCATCATCCGGTATCTGATCCATAAGAACATTTTCTGTCACGCACTCACTGACATAAGCACCTTTATGCTTCATCGTGCGTGCATCCAGATCAACCAGACTGCATTTTATAAAACCGGCACTTTCCATAGTTCCATTCTTCATTACTACATTCTGAAATCTGCAGTTCACAAAGCGTGCCTCCTTCAAAGGCACCTGATCAAACGTGCACCTCTCAAACCCGCAGTTCACAAACTTAGCTGCAGTAAGGTCCTTGTTTTTAAAAACTTTTCCTCCGAAATTAAGGTTTTCTACTCTTTGATAAATGAGTGGAAATTCATTTTCTTCATCAATTTTCAGTATCGGTGGAACAAAGAATACAATATTTTGCCAGTCATTATACTCGCCTGCCGATATCTGAAAACATTCCGGATACACCAGTTTCTCAAAATTGTCTATCTCATCTGCATCCAAAAGAACTGTCCTGATGACGTGATACAACACCATTGTAAGGTTGGTGATTTCTTTTTCCATAAACCATGTAATATATGTCTGATTTATGATATGGGATAACATCTGCTGCTTTACTTTTTTCTCAAGCATCTCTCTGTAAGTCTGCCATGTGGAAAAAAGCCAGCTGATGTCCATATCGTCTGTATATAACAGTTTTTTATCTGCCCCTGTCCTGTCAAAAGCTTCTATCACTGCCCTTGGTTTTCCTTCCCTTACACTTTGCCGTATAAGAGAAATGGTTATTTCCCCGACACTGCAGTCTTTCTTTTGCACAATATCCCCAAGTTTTCCAAAAACATCAGCAAATTTTTCTTTTAACGCTGTAACAAACTGATCCATCTCTTTTGGAAACGTTTTACTGTTTAATTGCCAAAACTGATGTTTTATTTGTGGCAGACTATCTTTTTCGAACTGTTCTATTTCATCTATTTTTATCATTTCCGATTCATCCTGTTAATTAATTAATACCTGCTTTGCTCCCATCTCAATGAGATCTTTTGACATATCTATGTAGGACTCTCCCGAACTCAAAAGCACCTTGTTTTCTGCCTGCATTTTTAATGTCTTTTTTGCGTATAGTGTAAGATTATTCTGTGCATTGATCGTTATATCTTTTTCCGAACAGATCTTAACGCCTTCCTCATCTGTCAGGTCGATAAAGATCTTGTCATCTTTACAGCTGATTAATAATCCTTCCGGTGTAAAAAGAATCTCTTTTCCTGCCGGTGATCTCCATTTTTTGTGCAAAGGATCATCCAACGGGGATACATTCACAGAACTTGCTGCAAACGCATCCTCTTCATTATCAGACGGAAAAAATACTCTTACCGTGTCACCAACTGCCGGCATACAGTAAAAACCACTTCCGTCGCTGGATGAATAGGCTGTGGAATATGGGAACCAATGTGTGCCACCTGCATCATATTCTGCATCTATTGAGGTAAGATGCACCTGCACCTTGTCCTTTTGCACTGCCTGTACTACTCCGGTGAACATTTTCCCAGATGCTGCAACATTGGTAATCGGACGCTGCACAGGTGAATCATTTGTCCCGGATGCAATCTTGTTCTCATTATCTTTTGACATCAGACATATTTTTGTAGTCAGTATTCCGTAGTCCAGACTGCTTTCATATTCCTGAACCGTCTCTGTCTTATTTCCTACACAAATCTTATCTCCAAGATATACATACTGCGCACTGGTAACGACTGTTCCACCATAAGATGTCTGACTTTCAGAACTGAACCCGAGTTTCGCATCGGAAACATTGTATGTCTTTCCTGTTTTTGGCATCCCAACCGTAAGCAATGGTTTTTCTGTATTCACATTTGCAGAAATCGGAGCACCAAATGTCGATGCCATTCTCTGCGCAAATTCCCAACTTGTCTCGTTATATCGCATAATAAGAGAACCAATTGCCTTGTCCGACACATTCATCTGAAGATCTGCCATCCCATCCAAAGCTTTTGTAATTACCTTTGTATATGTGTCTGCTGCATTCTGAAAACTCTGATTTTTCTTTTTATAGTTTAATTTATGTGCTGTCGCAAAAAGCTGAATCTTCAATAATGTATAGTCCGTTTCCCGGCTTACAGAAGAACCTGCAACGACTCCCATAAACAAAATCGGCGGCTGTCCGTCTGCGGTTGTTGTGATTTTAACAATCGTGTCGGAAGTAAGTCTCTGTACATATGCATTTCCTTTTTCACTGTCAATTTCACCCTCAATATAAGCACTCCCATATCCATTGATAGCATTTTGGATATGTAATGATAAAATTTTTGTATAGGGTACCCCTTCTACTTTTATATTCAGATATGTAATTGTCTCCACCTTATGCCTCCTTTGCATCTTCTATGAATTCGATACTATCCATCATTTCTTTTGCAACCACCGCCAGTCTTTTGACATACGGTGCAGGAAAATGAATATTTCCCATAACAATTTGTCCATTTATACTGATATTGAACATTACATTATGTACATTCCCATCAATTGCACGGGTGGCTACTTCGAGAATTCCAACATTGTGCTCTTTGATTCTGACAACACCTTTTCCAAGAACTTTTGCTTTCGGTCCCTGATTTTCTATAATTTTTGAGGAAATATCCATAAATCTTGACATTCCTTCATCCGGGACTTTATGTTTTGTCTGATTCAGTGTGATTTGAAAAGGTATCTCATAATCTACAAAAACATATTTGGGTGCGCTTTTTAATGGATAGAGAGCCTCTTTTACCTCCTCCTCCATCTGTTCAAATGTTTCCGGCATATAAATGCTGATTCCAAGATCAGCAAACGTTCTTCTGGAAAATCTGATTTCTTTATCATCCACATGAATACATTCATCATAAATGGATTCCTTAAGCTGAGCCTCCAGTTTCTTTCCTTCAAGCTCCTGTATTTTTTTTAATGCGGCTGCTTTTTTCTCAGCCATAATCTCTTCGTCTTTATAACCCATAGTATTTTCCTTCCTCTTTGTCACAACACTTTTCATGTATAAAACTTTAAATTTCTTTACCACTTTCGTCAATTGTACTTTAGTCCTATTTCAAGCATCAGCTATTTTCCCGGCAAAACAAAAAAGCCACCATGAAGATGTACTCTCCATAACGGCTTAGTTAAATGTTATTTTTTCCTTTTGTTTTTCTTTTTTGTTCTTACCAAATCATATTGATAAAATTTTCCATCTGCATCACATCTTACAAGCATTCTTGTTGAAAAAATGTTATAACGCTCCAAATTCCCTTCTTCATCATAAACCGGTATCCCAAATCTCGTATTATAACGATACCATCCAAATTGTGCCTTTGCTCCATGTTTATTGTAATAATCAGAATACTGTGCCTTTTCAGAAGCAATCTGGATAAGTTCACCAATAGCAGGCATAATATTTGCCTTTGCTTTCATATTTGCACCTTTTAATCCCTTTGTATCATTTGAATGACTGAACTCATCCGGAAAATCAGAACCGATATATATTTTCTCTGAGGTTTCAGATATTTCAAAGTATTCTCCAATATATTCTTTCAGATACTGCTCTACTTCATTTCAATCTATTCCCTTCCTCGACTTAAATCTTATATCATTAATAAGGGCTATTTTTGAACCTTCCAAATCCGTAATAATATTGACACTTTTGTTCATATTTCTCGTCCTTTCCTTTTCGTATCAGACATCTTTCGACATCTGATACGATTTTACCATAAGTTGTTATTCGTAAATTTATCTGCTCCTGATGTCTTCTTTTTCATGCAAATTAAAAGAAGGTACAGAACAAAACAATCCGACATATTTTTCTCCAGATTGTTTTATCCTGTACCTTCTTGTATTATCTTAGTTATGTAACTATCAAATAAAAGAGGCAGGAACCTCTCCGACCAAAGTTTGGTTTCCTGCCTCAACACCAAACGTACAGACAATGTCTGTATGTTTTAGACAAGGCTATGATAACTCTTTACGTAGAAGAAAACAATCCTTTAACTCCAGATTTTTATAATAATGTAATCGCAAACCTCCAGTTCCACCGGCTCAGATGCTCCTGTGGTCAGGCCGGATGCCTGTCTGTTCATGCTTATTACCACCGCTACATCAAAGTACCGGATGGTAAGCTCTGCTTTCGCATCTGCCGGGTTCGTTGTGAATCCTGCAGAAAGACACATGCTTTACTCCTTTCATCTATGGTTCCCTATTCCCAGATATCCTTAAAGGATCAGATCTCTGTCATTGATGCATTTGAAAACGATCTTCCAACAGCTGAAGGACTCAGAAACCTCGATTCTGTTGACGAAAGCAGCATCCGGTATGTCATCCGCCAGTATTTAAAACACTAGAAGCAGAGACTTCTGTCAGAACATCTCCTCCTCCACCCTGTTTCTGACCTGGTTGGGAACTGTCTTCACTCTTTCTGCAGGCAGTTCATGCAGGCAGTTCATGCAGATTCACCGCACCCCCAATCTTCTTTTTTCAGATACCACATAACCTGACACGACTCTGCTCCATAAACTCTTTATACTTTAGGAAAAAGTAAAGGAGGACCCACTTATGGATCAGGAAAAACAGCATGATATCGCTCTGATGCGTTACTCAGTGATATCACCAGTCATCTCTGGACTTCCGGAAACCTACTCTTCTCTGGAAGCCTTTTATCGTGATGCCTCAAAAAAAGGAACCTTTGCTCCTGACGGCACACTCAAACCCTTTGCCCCCGCCACGATTGAACGATGGTACAGGAACTACCGTAGCGGTGGTTTTGATGCACTCATTCCGCAGGGACGCGTCGATGAAGGTAAGCCAAGGAAACTTGATGACGACCTTCAGCAACAGATTCTCTACCTGAAGAAAAACTATCCCCGCATGTCTGCCGCAGCTATTTTCAGACAGCTTCAGGACAACGGCAGCATCAAAAGCGGAGACGTATCGGAATCGACCATTAACCGCTACGTAAACCATCTGGCTGTCCAGCTGAAGACTACCACAAACCCCGATATGCGCCGCTATGAAAGACCCCATATCAATGAAGTCTGGTGTGGTGATTCCAGCGTCGGACCTTATCTTAAGACGGATGATGGAAAAAAGCACAGGGTATATATCATCGCACTGATTGATGATGCAAGCCGCTTCATTGTCGGCATTGATGTCTTTTTTAATGATAACTTCGTAAATCTCATGTCAGTGATCAAATCTGCTGTTGCCAGGTATGGCCGTCCGCAGCTTTTTAACTTTGACAATGGCAGAAGCTACAAAAATAAGCAGATGGAGCTGCTTGCAGCCCGTATCGGTTCTGTCATTCATTATGACCAGCCATATACTCCAACACAGAAGGCCAAGATTGAGCGCTGGTTCCGTACCATGAAGGACCAGTGGATGGCGGGGCTTGATATCAGGGATTTCCATTCACTGGATGAACTCAGGGGGAATCTGCTTGCTTATGTACAGACTTATAACCAGTCCCCTCATTCCTCTCTGAAAGGAATGTCCCCGCAGGACAGATATTTCTCGGAACCAAACCTGTTCCACAGACTCTCTGAGGAACAGATTGGGCACTGCTTTCTTCTTGAGATCGAGCGGAAAGTCTCGGCTGACAGCGTGATCACCATTGACCAGACAGAGTATGAAGTAGACTGCCGTTTTGCAAAACAGCGTATAAAACTAAGATATTCTGCTGATCTGAAAGACCTTTTTGTCGTTGAAGCTGACGGTACACTCACTCCAATCCGCCTGCTTAACAAAAAAGAAAATGCTTTTGTTAAGCGCGAAAAAGTACATTTATGCAGAGGTGAAGAATGATGGATTATTTTACAAGATACGGTCTGGAATTCAATCCGTTTATAAAAAATTCCAAAGAAATCCTTGTTGATACGGCTGAATATAAAGAATCTTTGTTCCGCCTTGACTATCTTGCAAAAACCAAAGGATTTGGTCTTCTGACCGGAAGCCCCGGCCGTGGTAAAACCACTGTCATAAGAAACTGGGCAAAGGAACTCAATCCTTCTTTATACCACGTTGTGTATTCCTGTCTTTCCACACTTACGGCAAACGATTTTTACCGGAATCTCGTACGTGAACTGGGCGCAGAACCAGCCTATAAAAAACCCGATAACTTCCGGATCATCCAGGAAGAAATAACCCGTCTTTCCATCGAAAAACGAAAGACTCCGGTCATCATCATAGATGAAGCCAACTACATCAATAATGCCATCCTGAATGATCTGAAGATCCTTTTCAATTTCGAAATGGATTCCAGAGACAGGGCAGCGGTACTCCTTGCAGGTCTCCCAAAACTCAATGCTACGTTAAATCTTGGTGTCCACGAACCACTTCGTCAGCGGATTGTCATGAACTATAATCTTGAGGGGATATCCAAGGAAGAAGGGCGTTATTACATTTCCGAAAAACTAAAAGGTGCCGGCTGCAACCAGACCATTTTTGAAGATGCTGCGATGGAAGCCATCCTGAATGCTGCTGATGGAACCCCACGTCTGATCAATAAATTCTGCAATACCAGCCTGCTCATAGGTGACAGCCATAAAGCTGATCTCATTACAACCGATATCGTCATGCAGGCAGTCAGTGACTGCGAACTGGGATAGGAGGTGCTTATGGAATTTACATGCAGACACACCTATGAGAATGACTATTTTCAGGAATGGACTGGAAACTGGGAGCTTCTCCACTATGATGGTTCCTTTTGGGAACTGTTAATCAACGGACGTGGTTCATCTTTCCACTCAATTCTTGGAATGTCTTCTGTCGGACTATATATATGTATCCCTTCCATAGACGTCGGATGCAGTCTGGCCGGCTGGACTGACACCTTCTGGAATACTGAAAAACTGTCCAGTTTTGTTTCTGTTACCGATGCAGTGACAATAGCAGAAGCCCTGCGCAGCTTTGGACAGTACTGATTCAGATCCTCCCTCAAATAGTTTGACGGGAGGATTTTTGAAACTCATATAATCCGCTTAATCAGGTGAAAATAATCTGACAAATGATTCGATTTCAAACAGTAACAGCATCATTTAATGTAACAACCGGAGCATCATTTAATTTGCAAAACAACATCATACAACGCTTTTATAGAAGCCAAACTGTCATATTCTGATAATCAATATATGCTTGATGTGCCCCACCATATAACCCCATTCCTTGTGGTCCAACTTTTCCTTCTAAAGCTCCTAAAGAAGAACCTTCTGATATAGTCATCTTATATAAAGTAGATGCATCATTACAGAACTCCTGTTTAATTGCATAATCCACTCTCCATTGATATTCAGTTGCAGGAGGTGGTTCTAAACTCCAAAATCCGCCATTTTTTTCACCAATTCTATATAATGTAGTCCCGCCTTCATACGTAGTAGGTGTTGCTTTTCCTCCTTTACGGATGGAGCATCTTCAATAGAAAAACTACATCTGAATCAAGATTTCTGACTTTACGATTTCTTGAACCAGCTGAGAACTTTTTCCATGTGAGATGACCAAAAGGCAGACTTTAGGCATGATATTCGAAAGAAGTAGACTGATATCAGCAATCTAGAAAAGAATTTGAGAATTATCACAAAAAAACGCATTGTCTCCACAGCACTAAATGCCATGAAAACAGTGCGTTCTAGTTTTTTGAAGAAACAATATTCAGTTGCTATTTTGGATGTTCTAATACGAAATCATAATTAAATATTATATTATTTTCATTCTCAAAATCTACTAAACTATCTCGCTTGCTTTTTTATCTTCCTCTGCTATCCATGACAAAAAAGCTACATCTCCGCCGCCCATTTTTACAACTCGTTCCTTATGCATCATAACACCATAATCATGGTCTTCATCCCAACTACAGATAAAATGAAAACCCAAATATGCCATCCCATCATTTTCAACATCTAAAATATAAACACGCTTTGGTTCCATTATTTCTTTAAATTCTTGTATATTATCAACATTAGGCATATATTCATCCAATTCCTCATCTTCATATCCATATTCTTCTTGCATAATAGGATACTCCACTAATAATGCATTTAATATAATTTGTAATAATTTTTCCTGATTAGTTACAAGATATTCATATGCGAATTTATGTCTTGAATTAAGCGACTCTATTAACTTATCCCCTCCAATGTTTAAATCAATATCCATTTCCTTATTAAAAAAATTGTTCCACGAATCCAAAGTTACATTCCCGCTCCAAATTCCATTTACTTGTTTTACATTTGGTATTAACATATTTTTCCTTCCTATGGTCTTATTCCTTTTCTTATTAACGAAGCACCGCCAGTATGTCTTACTGCACCATGCAAGTCACTCGGAACAAGTAGCATTGTTCTACCATCTTCTACATGATGCCATGTGTAACCTGTAGGCGTACTAGGATATCTTGCAGCCTCATTGGCTTTTATGAAATCATAATATGCATCCCCTTCAAGATTATCCACTGTAACCTTCTTTATACTATAAGGTTCAAAATCTGGAAAACCTTCATTACTAAATTTGACTCCACTTGGATATTTTGTTGCTAAATCTCCACTTAATTCATAGGTTTTGCCTGCATACTTTTTATTTATTATTCTTATCCCATCTAAATCTGAACCACTACCACTCTCACTGCCACATTCTCCACCAACCTTAGATTTACATGTTTCCTTTGCAAATCCACTTGGATCGCTGTACATCACCGGATTGCTGTTACAGTATGCATACAGATTCAGTCCATCATTATAGATGACATCTTCCTGTGTGAATCTTCCGATATTTGGTGCGTAGTAGCGTGCTCTCAGGTAATAGAGTCCTGTCAGTTCATCTTCTGTCTGTGCATTGTATCGCAGACGGTTTGGTGTAGTTTCTTCCGAAATGATTGTCTCACCAAATGCACTGTACTGATAGAAATTTAGCACTTCTCCCGACTGGTCAAGTATGTATCTGATACTGCCCTGTTCGTCAGTGATGTAATAAGAAGCAGCTTTGTTTTCACTCGTTAAACTGTTATTTAGTTCACTAACATGTCCTGCATATTCATTACCGAGAGTGTAGGTTTTTGCCTGATTACCTGCTTCATCCAGTTCCGCAAGAAACAATATTCAGTTATAATTTCGGATGTTCTTAAACACACCTAGATGGTGGATTACGCCCAGCATTTCTAAACTAATACATCGAATTAATGACAGTGATAAAAGCCATTTTTGAAATTCTCTAAATTTCACCATCAAATTATGCTGTAAAAATATATCCTGTTTTTTCCATTTGAATCAGTTCATCATTAGTATACTCTTTTACAAAAAACTCTCCTTTTTTAATATTTTGATACGGTACATTCTTTTTTATCCACTTCGCAAGCATATTGTACTCCATAATATAGTTTTTACTTTGTTGTGTCTTACCATTATTAGATTTATAATACTGGTCAGATATCCATAATCTACCTCGCAATATTCTATTTTCTTTTACCCTTGTTTTACAGAATTCAATAATTGGACTATTTAACACATCAATTGAGTTATTTTTAGTTAATAAGCAACCAAATTCGTTCTTATACAAGTAGTAATCGTTATAAGAACATAAATTTTGAAAATCTATTTTATTCCCTTCGTTATCAAGAAACAAAAAATTATTACTGATAAGAAAATCAATAAACTGATTTTGTACATTTTCACTCATATAAAAGTTTATTTGTTTTCCCATAACAACCATTCCTTTCATTAATATTCATAAATTATTGGTCCCATCTGTGGATTATTATATGGCCAAAAATACACTGGTGCACCATTATAATCAGAGGAATTCATTATATCATCTATCGCCTTCGATTCACGCATTATAGGTGTACCATTTTTATTAACTTTTCCAACTTGATGGATTTTAGTAACTTCTCCATCTACAATTTCCACAGCATCTGCATATCTTCTCTGTTTATATCCATTAGGAGTATCATACTTTCGTTCATATTGAATTTTACCATTAGCATTTGTCTTTTCAATCGAATTAATTGTATTTTGATGTGCTGTACCACCTTTTTTCCCATTTGGATTAGGTACGGTCTTACTACCACTCTTACTATTTCCTTTCTCTGTAGCAGATTGATATGCCCCTGCCGCATTCTGCCCCTTCCAATTCTTAACCGTATTACCACGGTCATTATAAGCAGACTTTGTACCACCTTCACTTGCTTCTGTAAATGGATTATCTGCCGTCAGCCCCATCTTCTTGCGCATGTATTCATACGCTTTCTTTTTTGCCTCGGCCTCCGGCATCTTCTTTGCGAAGAATTCCTTATACTTTTTATAAAGACTTAGCTGCGTTGGACAGATATTATGCCCGCTCGGATCCACATACCCAACCGGATTTGCCTGACAGTACTGATACAAATTCAGTCCGTCCCCGTAATAAGTATCTTCCTGCGTAAATCTTCCAATTACCGGATTATAAAATCTCGCACGCAGATAATACTGCTGGGTAACCGGATCAAGCAACTCTCCGTTATAGCAGAAACGGTTCTCTACTTTTTCCGTCTTCTCTATGGTGTTTCCAAAAGCATCATAGCTATAGTGGTTTAATATCTCTGCATCTTCTGACAGGACATGTGTGATGCTTCCCTGCTCATCGGATACATAGTGATAATAAGTTTTCGCCTCCTCACTGTCGGAACTGATGATTCCAAGTCCACGGATATATCTTGTGATTGTTCCATTGCCGGTTTCTTCTGCCACAACTTCACGGTCTTCGTTATATAAAAACTTGATGAGACGGCCGTTTTCTTCCATCTCATGACGCAGGCCTTCTCCATCGTAACGGTTGATCTGAACCTGAAACTCTCTTGTAGCGGATGAAATCTCCTGTGTTCCAAAAGCTTCGCCTGTGGATTGTGCCGCATTGCTAAAACCAGCATGCTCGTCCGTTTTATTGGAAGCTCCCCTGTGTTCCACCGGAACCTCTGCACGTACCATCCGTCCGAAGCTGTCATAGCGGTACTTCTTCTCACCCTCGCTGAGCATATTTCCCTGCCGGTCGTAAGTATAGCGGATGATCTGTGGCTGTGCTGTGGATGTTTCTGCGTTTTTATATTCCCGATGCAGTTCCTGCAGACGGTTGCAGTTATCGTAGCGGTATGTTGTGATTTCCAGCTCCGTTTTCCTCCGGATACGGTTGCCTGCAGCATCATATCCCAGCTTTTCCGTGTAGCCGCCTAATGCCGATGGATACGAAATTTCGGTCAGCCGGTTTCTTCCATCATACGCGTATCCGGTGGTTCCTTCAAGTCCTTCCCTGCGGATCTGGTTGCCGTTTCCATCATAGAAATAGTGGTTGTTGGCAAGTGTCTGTTTCTCTGTTTCTGTTTTTAATGCTTTTATGTTCAGCAGTTCATCATACGCATAGGTACTTGTGATGTTTCCGCCAATCTTCTTTACAACCGGATTTCCGGATGCACTGTAGACATACTCCGCCAGGATTCTTCCCGAAGCGTATGCATCTGCAAAGTGAAGTCTGTCCGGATTGCACTGTCCCATATCCGTCACAGCCGTCAGCCTTCCGGAAAAATCATACCGGTAATTTTTTATCCATTAAACAAACTTTTTCATCTTTATTTTGGTATAGTTTTATATATCTCGTTTTAGCATTGTAATAAAATATAAACATGCTTTATCCTCATCATAAAATCGATGATAATCATTATTTTGTCCTCCCCTTTCATCAACATAAAAACATTCCCAATAATCATATATCTTTCGAAAAATGTATTTATCTGTTCCCAAACTATCATTTATAGAATAATTTTTATCAGGAATTTTTAATTCTTTTATTTTTATTAACATTTCTTCTGTATTCATTACCAATATCCTCCTACTAATTTTATGATTCCTTTCTTTACTAGTATCTCCGCACTAACGCTTGAACGATACTGCGTGCCCAATCCAATTTTATTAAATGCAGGAGCAATAGTAGACGCTTCTACCTCAAACGGTTTTATCGCCTCATATTGTCTATATTGTGACAAATCTGCATCATATGGCAAAGCCCTCATATCTAACGGTGTTCCAGAAGGTGAAAAATATTTTCCAGTTGTTTTTCCATATCGATCTATTATGTCACCTGGCATTAAATATTTACTATGCTTTGTCCCTTGAACAGCTCCATCATTAGAAGGATAATATGGAACTATTTCTGTACCACTTCCGCCTTTCTTAAGCGGATCTTTTCCCGTAACTGCTTTATATGCATCTGCTGCATTCGCCTTCGGATGCTGTTCCTCATTTGAATTATAACGGCTTTGTGTAGTTTCACAAGTATGCCCGCTCGGATCCACATACCCAACCGGATTTGCCTGACTACAAGACATTCCAGTTTTGTATGTAAACTTTGTCCAAGACTATAGTCTTAATTCCATGACTTGACTATGCCAAAATCATTTTCCTACCAATACTGCCAAAATGAAATAAATCTGAAACTGAATTATTGCTTTTTTAATAGATATATCTCTATTGAATGCAAAAACACATCATCTCCACAGCACCAAGTGCCATGAAAACAATGCGTAATTCGTCTTAAAATAACAATATTCAGTTTTGATTTAGGGTGTCCTTAAGTGCAGACGTAATTAAAAAGATTGGCATTCATTACAATAATAATTGTCTGCATCTGTTACTAACTGCCAAAATATATCATCATCACAGAGTTCGTCATAATCTGAAATGCCTCTAATAAGCCCTAGCATAGCACCATTTGAATTTCTTATTGTTCTATTTTGAGTGGTAATAATTAACTTATTTACATATTTTTTATATTGTTTCAAATATTCCTTTGCAGTATTACTTTCCAAGTTCATAGAATCAATATATGTACTTATGGCAGTTAACTTTCCTTCTAGTATATCATATTTATTCATATTTCCTTCTTTCTATGGCAATGATCTTGTATCCAAAACCCAGGCATCATCAAATTGTTCAAATAATATCTGTCGTCCTCCACCTGGTCTTGATTCTGTTGCTCCAGCTTGTTCTTTCGCAGTTCCAATTGCATATTTAATCTTTGTTCCTGCTGGTATTTTTGCAATAGATACATTGTCTCTTGCTCCCCAGTTGCTCAATAAAGCCATTTTATTCATGTAATCATCCACTGTACTAATTCCATTTGCCTCATCAAAAGTAGTCCAATATTTCAAACTCCTTCCACTACCCACTTTAGCATTAGAATGAAATTGAACTAAATATATATCTTCATCGATAACATCCTTTATCTCATAACCAGCGTTAAAGTTAGCTAATTCACCGTCAAATTGCTTAGAGTAATCCCATACTTTACTAGAAGATGTACCACCACCTTCACTTGCTTCTGTAAATGGATTATCTGCCGTCAGCCCCATCTTCTTGCGCATGTATTCATACGCTTTCTTTTTTGCCTCGGCCTCCGGCATCTTCTTTGCGAAGAATTCCTTATACTTTTTATAAAGACTTAGCTGCGTTGGACAGATATTATGCCCGCTCGGATCCACATACCCAACCGGATTTGCCTGACAGTACTGATACAAATTCAGTCCGTCCCCGTAATAAGTATCTTCCTGCGTAAATCTTCCAATTACCGGATTATAAAATCTCGCACGCAGATAATACTGCTGGGTAACCGGATCAAGCAACTCTCCGTTATAGCAGAAACGGTTCTCTACTTTTTCCGTCTTCTCTATGGTGTTTCCAAAAGCATCATAGCTATAGTGGTTTAATATCTCTGCATCTTCTGACAGGACATGTGTGATGCTTCCCTGCTCATCGGATACATAGTGATAATAAGTTTTCGCCTCCTCACTGTCGGAACTGATGATTCCAAGTCCACGGATATATCTTGTGATTGTTCCATTGCCGGTTTCTTCTGCCACAACTTCACGGTCTTCGTTATATAAAAACTTGATGAGACGGCCGTTTTCTTCCATCTCATGACGCAGGCCTTCTCCATCGTAACGGTTGATCTGAACCTGAAACTCTCTTGTAGCGGATGAAATCTCCTGTGTTCCAAAAGCTTCGCCTGTGGATTGTGCCGCATTGCTAAAACCAGCATGCTCGTCCGTTTTATTGGAAGCTCCCCTGTGTTCCACCGGAACCTCTGCACGTACCATCCGTCCGAAGCTGTCATAGCGGTACTTCTTCTCACCCTCGCTGAGCATATTTCCCTGCCGGTCGTAAGTATAGCGGATGATCTGTGGCTGTGCTGTGGATGTTTCTGCGTTTTTATATTCCCGATGCAGTTCCTGCAGACGGTTGCAGTTATCGTAGCGGTATGTTGTGATTTCCAGCTCCGTTTTCCTCCGGATACGGTTGCCTGCAGCATCATATCCCAGCTTTTCCGTGTAGCCGCCTAATGCCGATGGATACGAAATTTCGGTCAGCCGGTTTCTTCCATCATACGCGTATCCGGTGGTTCCTTCAAGTCCTTCCCTGCGGATCTGGTTGCCGTTTCCATCATAGAAATAGTGGTTGTTGGCAAGTGTCTGTTTCTCTGTTTCTGTTTTTAATGCTTTTATGTTCAGCAGTTCATCATACGCATAGGTGCTTGTGATGTTTCCTCCAATCTTCTTTACGACCGGATTTCCGGATGCACTGTAGACATACTCCGCCAGAGTCTTTTCTCCATCCGTCACAGCCGTCAGCCTTCCGGAAAAATCATACCAGTATCCCGTCTCTTTTCCCGTCAGATCCTTCTGACTAACCTTATTTCCTTCCGCATCATAGGTATAGCTCGTCAGGATTCTTCCGCTGGCCCGCTTCTCTTTTAAGAGTCCTCCTTCATAATATCTGTAATCATAGCGCATGCCACCTCCAAGCGCAGAGGACAGCCGTCCCATGGCATCATAGCTGTAATCCGCCATGTGTTCCCTGCCGCTGCTGATCTCTGTCGGACTTCCGAGCATGTTGTAGGCATAATGCACCTGGCGGCCGTCACGGTCACAGTGTCCCTGCAGCCGGCCGAGGATATCATAGGTGAACTTCTCGATGCTTCCCGCCGCATCGTGCCGCTCTGCCAGCTGGTTGGCACGGGTGTAGACATATCTTACCGTGTTTCCGTTTTCGTCTGTTGCCGCGCATACATTTCCCGCATGGTCATAGCTGTAATGCTCCATTGTGCCGTCTGCAAGGGTAACGGTTTCCACCCTTCCCCACAGGTCTGTGGCATAGGCAGTCTCATTTCCGTTTCCATCGGTCAGACCGGTCAGGTTTCCCATGGCATCGTATTGGTATTTCTGCAGCACCTTTCCACTTGCAGATACCATGATGCGTCTGCCACCCAGGTCATATGCGATATCCACGGTTCCGTCACCATTTCCTTCTTTTACAAGATTTCCCATCCTGTCATACTCTGCGCTGTACACCAGCTGGTCTTCCGGCGAAAGAATGCCTGTGTTTCTTCCCTTGCTGTCATAGTAATACCGGAAGCCTTTTGCCGCATCCCCGCGTGCCTGCAATTCATTCGGATTGATCTGTGAAATCAGCTTTCCGTCCAGATCGTAGGTCATCCTTGTTGTTCCACGGCCTTCGGTTCTTGATACCAGACGGTCCATCACATCATAACACATCGTAATGGTATGACCATCCTGATAACGGACTTCTGTCAGGTTTCCATTCTTATCATAGTGATATGTGATCCGGTTGTCGATGCTTCCGTTCTTCTCCCGGTAATGCTCCGCCGTGATACGGTCACAGAGGTCATACTCCCGGTGGATCTCGTCACCGGATGGCAGCTGGATGCCGGTAATGTTACCGTTCCCATCATAGGTATAGGTGGTAAATGCATACTTCCTGCCACAGCCGTTTTCATCTGCACTCACTGCCACTTTTATGATATTTCCACACGGTGAATAAGTATAACCGGTCTCCTGCCATACATCCTCACGGATCTTGTTGCGCACAACAGTCCGCTGGCCCCTGCTGTTATACGTATACTCACTGACCGCACCGGTGCTGTCTGTCACACGGCAGAGTCTTCCGCCCCTGTCGTATGCATAGCTGATCCGGTTCACCCTGCCTTTTGCAGAATGTCTGTCCTGTTCATCAAGGTAACGCTTCTGGAAAATACAGCGCCCCATGACATCGTAGCCAAACGTGACAAGGCTGTAACATACCCTGCCGTTTTCCTCTTTCCGCAGGGCTTTCCGGATGGAACATACATTTCCCTCATAATCATAGGTGTAATAGGTTCCGGTGCGTTCCTCATCGGTATCTGCGGACAGATAGTCTG
>ERZ779737.923-NODE-923-length-24793-cov-3.632590_pt1 | contig 24793 bp, 28 predicted proteins | sample MGYA00511889_ERZ779737 | MGnify/ENA primary metagenome ERZ779737 (study PRJEB29588, sample SAMEA2163575) | human gut metagenome | biome: human gut; feature: human-associated habitat; material: faeces | place: Denmark | collected 2008/2010 ... | reverse complement strand
AAAAAGTATTGTATAATGTATTTAGAAAAAAGATGACTTATTATATTATTAGTAATAAATATAATTAATAAAAAATAACAAATAATAAATAATATAAATTTATTATAAAATTTACGCTAAATTATATGATGAAGAAAATAAGAAAAACTTACAAATTTAGAATTTATCCCAATAATGAACAGAAACAAAAGTTGTCTGTTTATTTTGGTAATGTAAGATTCGTTTACAATTATTTTCTTAATGAGAGAAAGAAACAATACTCTTCTACTGGTAAATCAGATAATTATTATGAACAATCAAAAAAATTAACTCAATTAAGAAATTCATTAGAATATAGTTGATTACAAGAAACAGTATTATTAACACTACAATTTTCTTTAAAAAATTTAGAGAATGCTTATACTAGATTTTTTACAAAGAAATCATATTTCCCTAAATTTCATAAGAAAAAGAGTAGACAATCTTTTACTTCAGCTCAAAATCTTAAATTTAAGAATGATAGAATTTGTTTTGTTGGATTCAAAGAAGGTATTAAATGTAAATTACATAGAGGCATTGAAGGTAAAATGAAACAATTAACTATTGTAAAATATCCTTCTGGTAAATATTATGTAAACATTAGTACTGAACAGGAAATAGAAGTAGTACAAAATGAATTTAATGAAGTTGGTATTGATTTAGGGGTTAAAAATTTATTTATTACATCAAACGGAGAAAAATTTAATAATCCTAAATTTATTTCTAAATATGAAAAACAATTAGTTAAAGCACAACAACACCTTTCAAGAAAGAAAAAAAGCAGTAATAATTTTGAAAACCAAAAAATTAAAATTGCCAAAATTCAAGAAAAGATAGCTAATTGTAGACAAGATAATCTACATAAGATTACTTATTTTCTAACTCATAAATACTCTGATATTTATTTAGAAGATTTGAATGTTAAAGGGATGCAGCAAAACCATCATTTAGCAAAATCTATTGTAGATTGTTCTTGATATTCTTTTATAAATATATTACAATATAAAGGAGAATGATATGGATGTAAAATACATCAAATTAATAGATGGTATCCTTCATCCAAAACTTGTTCTAATTGTAACTTTATAGTTGATTCTCTACCTTTAAATGTAAGAGAATGGGATTGTCCAAATTGTCACACCCATCACGATAGAGATGTAAATGCAGCAATTAATATTCTCAAAGAAGGTAAAAGAGAATTATCGGCAGGAACTGTCGATTACACTGATGGAGAATCTGTAAGAATTAGAAGAGCTAAAAAGTCTGCTAATCAAGATTCTAGGAAGTCAGAAGCATTTGACTAGAGTCAAATGTAGTTCACTTAAATGGGATAACGTTAGCTTTGCAAGCTTAAATTCAGAGTTCGATTCTCTGTAGTTCCACCAAATATCGCAGAGTGGAGAAGAAGTATCTCATCAGGCTCATAACCTGAAGAACACTGGTGCAAATCCAGTCTCTGCAACCAAAATTAATTAACAATAACCCTACCTAATATGTTGCAACATATTAAACAAAACACTATTAAAAATGAGTAAAGTGTATAAGGTTAGTAATAACTCATTAGGAATATACATCATAAGTAGTGTATATCCTGAAAGGTTCAAGACTCCATAGGTGCATAAATAGCACCTAAGTTCTAGAATGGAGTTACTTAAACCTTATTTGTCTATGTTGTCATTTTTAGGACAACGTTACCTCCAAACAAAGAGAGCTCTACCTTAAAAAGTAGAGTTTTTCTTTTTTCTCATTGTAAAAAATTGTATGATATATTATAATTGGTTTGGAGGATAGATAAATGTGTGAGATGATTGGTCTTGATAATGTTCAAATGTTTAAAGAATTTAATTTAAAGTCTGTTTTGTTTTCTAAAAAGACTTCTAAAACATTTTTAGCTTTTTTAACTTATAATAATGGAGATAGAGAAATATTAAATTTAAGGAATAATAGAATTTATAAGAGCTCTTTAAAGAAATATATAACAAAACTTTACAATTCATTATAAACTTTAAGTAGATATAAAGGAGGACTAAAAAATAAATGAAAACTGAAAGTATCTTAAATAGAGAAGAATATAATAAAGGTTATGAAGAGATTATAAAATCATTAGATGAAATTGTTTCTTCATTAGGTAGAATAGAGGTTAAATTATCTAAAATGCTTGGTGAAAATCATAGAAGATTAAATGAGGAATTAATTAATAAAATAGATTTAGGAGCATTTAAAGATGAAAAATAAACAACTTAATGTTTGGTCATTGTTAAAACCATATAGAAGAGAATTAAAGAAAATAGCTAGAAGAACAACTCCATTTGATGATAGTGGTATTTTAGAGTATATTGGAATATTCCTTAAATATCAAAAAGAATATTTTAAATATGGTAAAGAATATATGCTAATAAAGGATGAAGAGAGAGTTAAAATCTTAAATGATTTAGAAATTGCTTGTAAAATGTATGAAGAATTGATGTCCCCAGAAGGCAATATGGAAGATTATATAAAACTTTATAAGAAATTTTTTACTTTTTTAGGTGAAAGAATGAATAGATGGTTTGATTAATTATGAGAGATAAAAGACATTTAATTATAAAGACAAATGATAATGAAGAAGTTGTAAGAGAAGTAAGAAGCGCTTTAAAAAAGAATGATGGTTATTGCCCTTGTAAAGTTGAGCATAAGAGAGAAAATAGATGCATCTGTAAAGAGTTTAGAGAGCAACAAGTTGAGGGAGAATGTCATTGTGGACTTTATAAGAAAGTCTATAGTGAATAGATAAAGGAGTGATAAAAGAGTATGATATATGATACTGATTCTATTTTAAATAATAAACCTATAAAAGTTTCTCTTGAATATTTAGTAGATCATAATAGATCTGCAAAGCTACCAGACCTTCATCTTATTAAAGAATGGTTTATTAAAAATGGCTTAGAGGAAGAAGGATTAAACTTGATTGTAGATTTAGTTAAATCAAAAGCAAACAAATTAGAAGCATCTTTAAACTCTATTAGAAATTGGGATTTGAACATGGTTACTTCAGAACAATTTGAAAGATTAGGTTATGATAAAGACACTTCTAAAAAATTAGAATTGATAGAAAGATTAGGGTTATTAAATAATGATTTAAAACAATATACTTCTCTTTATGAATGGGCTAAAGAAACTATTCCTACTCTTAATGAACCATCTGAAATATATATACCTACATTGAAATATCTTAAAAAATATAATATTTATTTTAAAGATATGACTGAAGAAAAAATAAATGAATTACCAGTTGATTATGAAGATTCTTGGGCAAGGGAGGATTAAATTATGAATTTTATTGAAGGATTAATTAATATAACTAATAATATTTCTTATACAGAAAATGGTATGCAAGGATATAAAAGTATTGGTAATCCTTACTTAGATTTTTTATACAAAGTCTCTTCTTTTAGAGGAAAGTCTGAAGATGAGATAAAGAAAATTACTCTTGATTTCATTGCTTCTATAATGAATGATGAGAATAAAAAATATCTATTAAAATTTATTTTATATGTAAGAGATCCTAGAAATGGTTTAGGGGAGAGAGCATTAGGAAGAGAATTATTAGCTTCTTTGTTTAAATGTTTTGACTTTGAAAATAAAGAAGATATTTTTACTTGGTTATTTAATAGATTATATGATTATGGTAGATGGGATGATTATGTAAGTTTAGTACGAGATTTCTATTTAACAGAATTTGGTGATCAAGAAAATAAAGAGGGTATTTCTCATATTCAACAACTTGTTATTTCATTAAAGAAAACACTAGAAGATGACTTAAAGAATATTGAAATTAATGCACCTATTACTTTACTTGCTAAGTGGATGCCATCTATTAATACTTCTTCTGATACTACAAGAAGTTGGGCACAATTCTTTGTAAGGAATTTTGATTGGTCTGAAAAACGATATAGACAAACACTTTCTAAATTAAGAAAGTATCTTAAAGTCACAGAAAGACAAATGTCTTTACAAGAGTGGAATGAAATTGATTATGAAAAAGTTCCATCTCTTGCTAATTTAAGATATAAAGATGCCTTCTTAAAACATGATAAAGAAAGAAGAGAGGGATATTTATCTAAATTAGCTAAAGATGAAGCTAAAATTAATTCGTCTGTTAATTTTCCACATGATATTGTTCATAAATATTCTTCTAGTAATGGATGGAAAGTATCTCTTTGTAAATATGATGAATCCTTAGAACAACTTTGGAAGAATTTAAAAGAAATTCCAGGACTTAATGATACATTAGTAGTTAGAGACGATAGTGGATCTATGACATGCAGCCTTGGTAAAACTAACATAACTGCTTTAGATGTTGCTACAGCACTTGGTATTTATTGTGCAGAGCATTGTTCTGAACCTTATAAAAATAAGATAATTTCATTTAGTGAAAATCCAAAATATTTAGATTTCAGTAATAAAGATTCTTTACATGATAAGCTAGCTTATCTTTATAAATATAGTGAAGTAGCTAATACTAATATCAGAGCAGTATTTCAACTTATTCTTAAAACAGCTATTGATAATAAATTAAAACAAGAAGATTTACCAAAACAAATTCTTATTATTAGTGATATGGAATTTGATGAGGGGGTTGATTTTGAAGGAAATTCTATTGAAGAAGCTCAAAAAGAGTTTGAAAAATATGGATATAAAGTTCCTAAATTAATCTTCTGGAATGTGAATAGTAGAACAAATACAGTCCCTATTGAAACAAATGATTTAGGAGTTTATTTGTTATCTGGGTTTTCACCTAATGTGCTAAATTTATTGAGTTATGGTATTGAAAATCAATTCGAAGCTTTAGTAGAAGAATTAGAAAGAAAATTTAAGGAAGTGCCAGAAATTCAATAAAATTATTGTATGATATTATGTGTAAGGAAGACTCATACAGCAAAGTTTAATTTTTCTTATTGGGTTAAAGAATAGAGTCTTGAACTTACATTTAAAGATATCTACATTAATATATCAATTAAATGTTCAGATATCTTATCTTAAATAAGACACTTACAGCAAATAAAATTAAAGATGTTAAATAATCAAACAAATATTTAGAAAATTTTTATTCAATAGTGTCTAGTTAAAGGTATAAAGAAGATTATCTTTATACCTTTTTTCATTTTTATATTGATTTATTTTAATTAATAATTTATAATTATATTAAGGAAATAGTGATTAATATTTAGGAGGTATCTTATGAGTATTTATGATAATAAAAAAACACATTTAAAAGCTGCTTCTATTATAAATGGCTATGATAAAATATCTAGTATAGATTTAGCAAATGAGTATATAGAGAATGAGAATAATTATTTAGCAGATAATTACTTTTCTGCTTTAATTATTAATCACTGGTCTCTTATTTATAAATTGAAATATTCTGTTTCTTTTTGTAGAAATATATTATTTGAAGATATTTATGAGTGGCTTGTTGAAAGCATATTAATTGTTTTAAAATATAGAAAATGATTAGATAAAAGTAGCTCATTATATCAAGATCCAGATGCATTTGAGAAAATGTTAAATATGACAATTTCTCATATTAGAATAGCAAATTTAGATAAAATATTTAGAAAAGATAGATTTAAAGATAATTTTGAATACTCTTTAGACAAAATGAAAGAAGATTTTGATTTTGATTTTCCTTATCCTTATCAAGAATTAGATGATTCAAACATATACTATATTGTTCAATATTATATTAATTGTGATAGAATATTGAATGGTCTCATAATTGATTTGTTGTGTTATAGTGATACTCAAATATATGATAGGAAATTAAAGAGATTAAAATTTTCAATGGTTAAATTAAATTTAAATCTATCATTATTGAACAATAAATATATAGAAACATTTGTAAATAAATATAATAATGTTAGCGAGCAACATTTAATTAATATAAGAAAATGATTTAATGAAACTGACCCTTACAAAGTTGCCAGAAAAATTAGAAATATATTTAAAACTATCAGAAATGATTTGTCTAAAAATGAAGAATTAAATAAAATATTAATTGTATAGTATTTGAGAGATAAATTCTCAATAAGCCCAAAAGGTAAATAAGTATAGATCCAAAAGATCGAAAGGAGAAATTACAATGTCACAATATTCAGGGAAATGTGATTTATTAGATCATATCTCCGGTTTAGGTGGTTGGTATGATAAGGATGGTAATCCAGTTAAATTTGGACAGGATAATGTTAAAGTTTATTATTCTGACATTATGCAAGATTTTGAGGCTTTTAAAAAAAGAACAAATGGTGTTATTCATCAACATGTTAAAGTAAAGGTAAATGAGTGGAATCAAGATTATGTAAAATCTCATTGTAAGGCTTTTGATTTTACTAAACATAATGAATCAATAAATGATAAAAGATGTAAGTCAGGCAAAAAAGAAAAATACTATTATAAATATACATATTATGGTAAAGAATATAATTTAAAAGAATTAAATAAACATGGGGTTCATATTACTAAAGATATTCATTTTAATACAATTTTAGATTTAATTCCATATTTTCCATATATTGTCACAGCATCAGTATATAATGGCGATACATATATAGTAGTTATTTCTAGTGAAAGTTATGTGGAAAAATGTTTTAAAGAACATAATTGGGACTCATCTGATGCAATGTGTGATATGTATAGAAAAAATCTTGCTAAGTTCACACAAGAGATTGTATTAAATTATTTTAGTGATTATAAAGAAAGAACTATTGAGCAAGACTTTAAAGTTGAAAAAGAGAATGATAAATATATTATTCACTTAGAAAAACCTGTTGATTATAATTTTGAAACTGAATTAATAACAAATGGGGAACCTATTTGGAGTTCTCCTAAACTAATAGATGATTACACTATAGACGTCTCTAAAACTTTCTTTGATATTGATAAAAGACCCGTGGTTAGAATTAAGTATGTCTATAAAGGCGAAAGAAAACTTTAGTTGAGATAATATTGATGGTATTTATGATCGGAAAACATTTAAAAGAATATAAAAAACAAATTAAGAAAAAACGTCTAAGTATGCCACATAAATTTAGACTTTCTAAAAATTCTGATTGGAGAAAAAGATGGATGCCATTTATTAAGTATGATCATGATTTTGATGGCGGTTTCTTTTTAGATTTAATTGTATATAAACTTCATATTTTATTGGACTTTTATGAGCACGGGAAATATTGTATGCAAGTTGAAGAAAGCAGATTAGAAATAGTAGATAGCCTAAAAGAAGCTTGTAGGCTTGGAGATTTGTTAATTGATGATAATTTTGATTCATCAGCCCTTAAAATACTTGAAGAACATTGTCACTATAAGTCTATCCCAGTAAATGATCAATGGAGTGAACTTGAAATTACTTGGGATGATGGTGATTACGAAGAAGAATATCATAAATTATCAGAACAAGCTGCTATAGAAAAAGAAGAAACTAAACAAAAATTTTTTAAATGTCTAGCAGATCATTATGAAGAATGGTGGGATTAATATATGAAATATTTTATTACAAGCGATATACATGGTTATTATAGTGTTCTTATTGAAGAATTAAATAAACAAGGATTTGATAAGAATAAAGATACTCTCATTACATTAGGAGATAATTTTGATCGTGGATCAGAAAACTGAGAGATGTATAAATTTCTTTCCACTTTACCTAATGTTATTTTAGTTCGTGGTAATCATGAAGATTGTTTGTTAGAATTAATTAATAGAGGATTCCCTCTTTCCCATGACTTTCATAACAAAACAGTTGATACTTTATGTGATGTTATGGAAAAATATAAATTTAATATTTCCTGGGATAACTTTGAAAATGTAATTAATACTTCATTTTATAAATGGTTAACTTCAGATAAATGAGTAGATAAAGTAGAATTTGATAATTTAGTATTAACTCATGCTACTTACCCAAACGAATATTTTCCATCTTGGGAAAAGTCAAGATGGGCAAATCCTTATTATAATAGAGTTCCAAATAAAATATTAATTTGTGGACATTGGTTTGCTTGGCTAGGTAGAGATTATAAAAATAATAATAAAACATTAAATGTAGAACTAGAGCAATTAAGACAAACAGAAGAAGGAAGAGAAGACTTAGCAAAACCATTTATTGATAATAATTTAATAATGTTAGATGCTTGTACTACTCTAACTAAAAAATGTAATATATTAATATATGATGATAAAACAGAAGAATTATCATATAATGGTAAAGTAATTTGTAAATCAAATGATAAAGAAATTAATAGTGTATAATTATTATAGAAAATAAAATATAAGGAGAGTAATTATGAATAGACAATATTTTAGTAAAGGACAGATAGTTGCTGGAGAATTAAATGCATTTTTAAATATTCTTTTAAAACAATGTTATGGCAAAGGTGATTATTATAATGATATTCATATTAAACCAGAAGATTGCGGTGCATTTGTAGTTGAATGGGAAACTAACCCACGGAGTGGTGAATATGGTGGACATTGGCAATATATTAAAGATGACGAAGAAGAAGTAGTTATGAAATATTACTATTTCCCAGATAATCATTCTGAACTTTTTGAAACAAAAGAACAATATGAAGAAGCACTTAAAAAATGGCTTGAAGAACATAAAGATGAAGAATGGGAATTAAATCAATATGGGAATTGGTACTCAAAAGCAGAACAAAGAAAACGGGAAGAACAAATAGCTAAAGAAATGGAAAACCAAAATGAGTAATATAGAGTTTAGAGATATTGATAAGGGATTAGAAATTATTGATATTGAAAGAAAAGGACATTTAGTTAGATTTTATTTAGGTAAAAAAGAAGGAGAATGGGGATATACAAACCCTAATTATAAGGATTATAAAGGACAAATCCCTGATTGGTTAAAATCTTCTGATATTTATTATGGAGATGATTGGGATGATGCTCCTTATGAACTCAATGCTGGTACTGTTTATGATTGGTTTGTAAAAGGATATATTGATATTGCTATTGGTTGGGAATGTAGAATTATTGAACCATATGATGGAGTGACTAGCACTCAATATTCTAAAGAAAATTTTGTTGATAGAAAAGTTCCCGCTCTTATCATTCTTCCTAAAGATTTCAAAATACCTTCAAGTTATTATGAAACTGATAAAGAAGGAAAATATAAGAATAAATTTTCATTCTTTAATGAATTAGAGGATGATAGAATTGTAAAATTATATTATGGAGATTCAGTTGAAAAGTTATTAGAGATATCAGAAAGAGAGGATATGTAGCTATGAGAGATATAAATAGAATAGATTTAATTTTAGATAGATTAAAAATATTATGGAAGAAGTATCCTGATTTAAGATTAGGACAATTAATTCTTAATGTATTACAAGATCCTGCATTGTATTATATAGAAGATGAAGAATTAATTGATTTGTTAGAAGAATTCTATAGTAATATTTAATTAGATTAAAATTGTAATTATTCAAAGAATATGATAGTTCTCTATTGTATTCTTTATTTTTATTTTATATAATATGCATGAAGGAGAATACTAATATGAGAACATTATTAATTTTAAGAGGTGCACCTGGTTGTGGAAAGTCAACTTGGGTTGAACAAAATGGTTTATTGCCATATACTTTATGTCCAGATACTTTAAGAGTTATGTGTAGTTCTCGTGAATTACAGACAGATGGACGTTTTTCAGTTGCTAGAAATGCGACTACTGAAAATGAAACTTGGAAGATTTTATTTGATATATTAGAATACAGATTATCTAGAGGCGAACTTACAGTAATTGACGCAACAGCTTCAAAAACTAAAGATATTCAACAATATAAAGAATTGGCTGAGCAATATAGATATAGAACATATGTAGTTGATTTTACAGATGTTCCACTTGAAACTTGTTTAAAGCAAAATAAACAACGTCACCCTGATAAATGGGTTCCAGAAGATAGTATTAGAAATATATATTCTCGTTTTGCTAATCAACCAGTTCCTTCAAGAGTTGAAGTTATTAAACCAAACGAAATAGAAAAAATACTAGAAAAGCCTATTGATTTATCTACATATAAAAAAGTTGTATTCATTGGTGATATTCATGGTTGTTATGATACCTTAATGCAATATCCAGATTTTAAAAATGGTCTAGACCCAGAAGTATCTTATATCTTTACTGGAGATTACGTAGACCGTGGAAATCAAAATGCTGAAATTATGCATTTCTTATATTCTATTATGGACAAACCTAATGTTTGTTTATTAGAAGGAAATCATGAACGTTGGATTCGTAACTATGGAAATAGCGCCCCAGCAGGTTCAAAAGAATTTGAAGAAAAAACTAAAATTCAATTACAAACTGGAAACTTTACACAAAAACAAGCTAGAATGTTTTATAGAAAACTTAGACAATTTTCTCATTTTACTTACAATGGTATTGAAGTTTTAGCTTGTCATGGTGGAGTTCCATATATCAATACTAATTTAGTTTATGTTCCAACTCAAGCATTTATTCATGGTGTTGGCAGCTATGCTGATTATCAAACAATTGCTGAAACTTGGATGGGAGAAACAGCTGAAAATCAATTCTTAGTTCATGGTCATAGAAATACTGGTAACGATCCGATTCAAATCGCTGATAGAGTATTTAACTTAGAAGGTGGAGTTGAATTTGGTGGTAAGTTAAGAATTGTTGAATTGAATTCTGATTTAACTTGGAATACCATTGAATTAGAAGATTGTCAACCAATTACAGAAGAATTAAATACTGAGCAAAGACCAGTAGAAACAGTTGAAGATGTTATTTCTTATCTAAGAAACAATAAATTTGTAAATGAAAAGAAATTAGGTGATGATATTTCTTCATTTAATTTTACTAGAGAAGCTTTCTATTCAGCAAACTGGAATAGACAAACAATCTTAGCAAGAGGTTTATTTATTGATACTAAAGAAAACAAGATTATGGCTCGTTCATATGAAAAATTCTTTAGAATTAATGAAGTTCATGAGACCGAATTGACTACATTAAAATCAAGATTACAATTCCCAGTAAGAGCTTATGTTAAAGAAAATGGTTTCTTGGCAATTGTTTCTTATGATTATAAAAATGATGATTTATTTATTGCTTCTAAATCAACAAATAAAGGCGATTATGTTGAATATATTAAAGCTCAACTAGAACCTTATAAAGAAAATATTTTAAAGCATCTTAGATATTATCATGAAATTAATTCAGATTTAACTTTAGTATTTGAGTGTATAGATATTGAAAAAGATCCACACATTATTAAATATGAAAAATCAACATTAGTTTTATTAGATGCAATCTATAATACTTTAGAATTTAAAACAGTTCCATATGATGATTTAGTTGATTTTGCTAAAACTAAAATCGGCTGTCCAGTAAAAGAACTAGCTTTTGAAATTAAATCTTGGGAAGAATTTAGAGATTTATATATGGAAGTTCAAGATGAAGATTATCAATATAACGGAAACTATATTGAAGGCTTTGTATTTGTGGACAGTAACGGTTTTATGACAAAATGTAAAACAGGTTATTATAACTTCTGGAAATTTATGAGAAGTGTAGCTGATTCTACTTTGAGATCAGGATATTATAGACGAACAGGTGCCCTACAAACAGCTGAAAGTAATAATTTCTATGGTTTCTGTAGAAAATGTTTCAATGATGATAGAGATAAAGAAACAAAGTCATATCCATATAAAACTGACATTATTTCATTAAGAGAAAAATTCTTAAATAAATAACAATTATTAACATTATTGTATGATAGTTATGAAGGAGTAGAAAATGAAGAGATTTACAGGACATAATTATGAACATGATTTATTTAGAGATATCTGTTGTAAATTACAATATTTAGAAGACATCGAAGAAGAAATTGGTATTGAATTAACTGTATTATTTTCAGCATTAAAAAATGGTTTTTGGTCTATTGATGAGAATAAGCATATTTATAAAATGAAACCTGACAAAGGAAATGGTGGTGCTATGAGTTTTTATGCTTCTTGTGATTGTATTATTGCTGAAGATACTTTTGACGACCAATACATTTTTTTACTAAAAGATTATGGTAAAACTTGGGCGTTAACAAGGGAGGAATTAGAAAGTGACAACTAAAGAATGGGCAGAAAAAGAAATTGAGATAGCCTGTAAAAAAGAAAATCCAGATTGGGATGGAAAGAGTTTTGATTATAGTTGTGCTTGTTATCAAAGTGCATTAAAAGCATATAAGAGTTTATGCGAAGATGGACACAGTGGATTTAGTTTTGGCTTAACTAAAAATATATTAATTAGACTTATGGAAGGTTTACCATTAATGCCAATTACCGATGATGATTTTTTGGGTGTTGAACCTGAAATATGGGAAAGCCCTAAATATCTAAAAGAACGTGGACTTAAAAGCGACTTACAATGCCCAAGAATGAGTAGTTTATTTAGATATGAAACACTAGATGGGAAAATAACTTATAATGATGTTGAGAGAGTTATATTTCATGATGCAAATGATGATGGTTGGTGGCATACCGGTTATGCTTCAAGGCTAGTAGATGAGATGTTTCCTATCACAATGCCATATTACCCAGGTAAAGAAAAATATAAAGTCTATGGAGAAACATTTTATATGGTTGATGGAGAAGACAAAACTACTGAGAATGTTGGTATTTATAATCTTGTAAAAATCTATTATATCATCACACCTGATAATGAAAGAATTGAAATAAACAAAGAATTTGAGGCATAGGAAATGAATAGCAAAATAAAAGAATATATTAATCAATTAAGATACTTTGTTCTTAAAGGTAATTCATTAGATGCATTACGAAAAATTGAAGAGATTGAGAAGCTTTTGGGTAATAGCGTTAGTATTCCCAAAGACAAATTGCAATTTGAATTTAAAGAAATTCAAGAACCTTCTATTCGTTTAGACCATCGTTTAGGTCATATAGAGTGTCAAATATTAGGTCCTAAAGAAGTTTATACTTATGATATGGCAAATAAATTCATTACAGAAAATAAAGAAGAATTTATGAAGTATGTAAAAGAAGGGTTGAAAAAGAAACTTATTGATTGTTGGGGTATGAGTGAAAATGATGAGTAAAGAAGCATTAAATGAAGAAATTGAATTTATTCATGATAACAGAACGAATGAACGATTATTAAGACCATTAGATGTAATGAGAAAAGTTATTACAACAAAGAAGAAAAAACATATCCTTTTAAAACATATATAATTTCATTAAGGGATAAATATTTAAGTAAATGCTAAATTATATGAGGTATTATTTGAAATGAATAAAGAATTTATAAATAAAATTAATTTCTTAATAAATGATGAGTATGAAGCAATTGATGGTTATGATGAATCAATTAAATTATTTGAATCATTTGAAAATGAAGAGATTAAGAATACAATTATTAAACAATTAGAGCATATTAGAGAAGAGGAAGAAGAGCATATTAAAGAACTTACTGAATTAAAAAAGATGCTTCTAAAACCTTCTTATAAACCTAATATTGATACTTTAAAAGAAGAAAAAAACAAAACACCTAAAGTTGTTGAAACTTATATGTATAAAGGTCCAATTAAACAATTTGGAAGAATTGTTGCTTGGGATTGGGAAGGGACAACTAAAGCAATTTCTGAAAAACAAGCTTTAAATAATCTTAGATTCCAAGCAGGTGCTTATTTAGGATTAGATGTTGGTTCTCACAGAGTTAAAATAGAGTTAGATCCTGATAATTTAATTAAAACATCTAATAAAGAAGAAGATTATTTTAATGAAGAGGATTTTCAATCTACGAAAGTTTGTAATAAATGTGGAACTCCATTAACAGATGGGAATTATTGTCCTAAATGTGATGATGGAGAAGAAGATTACTAGGAGAGATAGAATATGACACAAAGAGAATTTATAGAGGAATATAGCAAAGAAGAGAATAAAAACATATTTTCTTTACTAAATAAGATTTTTGCCAAATTAGTTCCTCCTTCAGGGCCTGCTGAAACGTTAGTAGGTGAACTTGTAAGAGCAATGACAATGCTTGGGTATGCTTATTTTGAATATGACTCTACATTTGAAGATAATATTAAACTTAATTCATGCTTACTTTATTTGCTCGATTTTATAGAAGAACATGGGGAAGAAGACGATTATCCTCATGCATTAGAAGAAATTGATTCTTTCTCTGCTAATGAAGATAATTCATATGAAGAATTATTAAACAATTTATTTAATGAAGTTTGTAATATTTTAGTAAGAGATAAAAATGCTTCTTTATTTGAAGAAATTAATAATAAAGATTGTCTAAGTATGAACGACGAAGATGAATCTGAAAGAGATTATGAATCTGAATATTTAGATAAATGTCAAAAAATTAAAGATGATTATTTAAATTTTGCTCTTGATAAAAAAGAATTAAAAGAAGATTTTACTGAAGATGATTTAGATGATGATGCAGTAAGAAGATGCTGCTTTAAATATAATTGTGGTAAAAGACAATTAATAGATATGTTAAGAGAGGTAATATAAATATGATAAGAAAAATAACTTTAAAAGAAGATGCAGCATCTCAAGCTGTAAATAGTGCAGATCATGGTGCTAGAATAACAATTAATTCTCAAGATGTTAAATTATTTGATTTATTAGATGAATTATTAGAAAGAAATTTAGAAACATATAATATTAATCTTGAATTAATTAAAGATGGTGAATTACCAGATAAGAACTTTGTTAATTTATTAATTATAGGTGTTGGTGGTACTGGTAAAACATCAATGTTAGAACAATGAGCCCATAGCAGACGTATTAACTTAGTTACTAAAGCTACATCAATTATGGATGAAGCAGATTTAAATGGTATTCCAGTTGCAGCTATGGGAGATAAATCAGCAACTAGATTAGGTACATCTGAATTTGATTCTTTAGATGAGCCTGATTCAGTTTTATTTTTAGATGAATATAATAGAGGTAGAGCAACAGTTAGAGGTACTTTACTTAAATTAATTCAAGGACATACAATTCCAGATCCTTCACAACCAGGTTCAATTAAATTCTTATCAAATTTATTATTTACAGTTGCAGCTATTAACCCAGCTGATCCTAATTACAACATTGCAGACCCATTAGATGATGCAGAATTATCTAGATTTATTATTTATGTTCAAGGTGGTGCTGATAAATATGAATATCTTGATTGAATTACAAATACTTTAAAAAAGAGAAGTGAAATTTTACAAAAAATTAAATCTAATGATCCAAGAATGAAATCATCTGCTGAACGTTTACAGGCAAATGAAAATAGACTTAATTTAATAACTTATTTAGTTAAAGATAAAAGATTTAGATTTGATGATGATGAAGATATAAATAAAATTCATTCTAAAGCAACAGATGATACATTACCTCAAATGCTATTATCATTTAGAACATTAACACAAGCTTTATATGCATCTGATGGAACAGTTGATAGTTTTTTATATTATTATAAACAAGCAGCTAATAGAGACAAATATGATTTAGTTAAATTAATTTTAACTCCATATAAAGAAAAAGAAGATAAAGCAAATCAAGCTCTCGATAAATATAGACAAGATGAAGTAGATAAAGTATTCAAAACAGAGCGTGAAGTAAAAAAAGATAAAATTGCTGGTTTAAGAAATAAACTAAAATAAAAAGTTAATAGAGGTTTAAATAATGATTGCTTTAGAAGATGAAAAGAAAGCTAAATCTCAAATAATGGATTTCTTGGCAAAGCAAGGATACCCTCGTTATGCTGCACTTCTTTCAAATTTTGATGTTAATAGAACTGCAGATCCTGATACTGTTGCTTATGTTGAGAATGATAGAGCACGAATTGTAGTAAATAAAAACCTTTATCTAGAACAATTATCTGTAGTTATAAGACATGAATTATTACATAGATGATTAAATCATAATTACAGATTAGGCCAACATGTAGGGCAAGATAAGTGGGATAAAAGAACATATCAACAACATATGATAGGAAATATAGCAGCTGACTACGAAATTTCAAATCGTGGTTATACTGATGAAGATAAACAAAGAGTTAGAACTCTTATGATAAATGATAAAGTTATGAGAGGTTTAGTAACTGAAGATGATCATCCAGATTGGGTTGATTTATCTGTTGAAGAAATATATGATAAGTTAACTGAAAAATTGGAACAAGATAAAAAAGCATTTCAAAAATTTTTAGATGAATTGATAGAAAATGGTCTTTATCAAGATTTGGAAAATGATTCAGAGGGAACTTCTGGTGGTTCTGGTGGAGGTTCTGAAGAGAAAAATAATGAGCAATCTAATTCCTCATCTGGTTCTTCATCAGTAACTATAAGTATTGAAGATATAGGAAGAGCTTTAAAGGTTAAAAAAGGACAACAATCGGGAGGAAATAAAAATCAAACTTCTGATTATAATGATGTAGTAGATGATTTAATTGATGCTGTTGATAAAACATTAAAAGATATAGAAAATAATCCTAATATGTCTAAAGAAGAAAAAGAAGAGAAAGCTAAAGAACTTCTTGATAAAATTAAAGAAAAAACTCAACAAGGTAAAGAAAAATCTAACGAAGAGCCTACTTATGATAAATCAAAAGAAGATATAAATAAAGAACTTAAAGATATAGCTAAAAAACTTGAAAAAGAAGCAGCTGAAGATGAAGAAAAATTAAATAATCCTGATTTAGATAGAGCTACAATAGATAAAAATATTGATTTAAGAATTAAAAATATAAGTGATTTATTTAATGATACAGCTGAATTAAATGCTGCAATAGAAGAAACAAGTAAAGTAAATTATAATAATACTATTAAGCAAAGAGAAAAAAATAAAGAATTAAAGAAAAAAGAATTTAATTCTTCTACTTATAACAAAGAACTTTTCTTAAAACAATTAGATAGATTAATTCAATCTCAGTTAAAGAGAATTCAACAAGGGACATATAAAGTACCTTCTAAGAAAAGAGCGTTTGGATCTAATGTTTTATATAGAGGATCTCATTGGGAAGAAAAAAGAAAGAAACCATCTGTTATAGTATATTATGATAGAAGTGGTTCATGGCAAGTACCATGGAAAACAAAAGCTGGTGATGATGCAATATCAATGTTAAATGATAAATATGTAAAAAGAGGTCTTATTGATTTGAAATTAAGATATTTTGCAGATAAAGTCTCCAATAATCCTAATAATGTTGGTAGTGGAAACCGTGCTACTCAAGAAATATTAGATGATATTGTTCAACAAAAAGCTACAAATGTTATTATATTAACAGACGATAATATCAATTATGGGTATTCAAATCCTGTTACTGTACCAGGCGGTGTATTCTTTATATTTGTTGAATCTCAAAGTCCTATGATAACAAAATATCTACATGGCAAACAACTTAATCAAGTTTATTTTATAAAAAATGAATCTGCTAGTTAAATAGGAGATAAATATTATGCCAGTTTATTCAATACCAAGTAAGAAAGATATAGGAAATTATTTAGATGAATATGAAACAGAAGGAATGAGTAAAGAAAGCTTATTAAATTGCATTAATGATGTAATAAGAACTTTCCAAACTGATTATCCCGTATTTAATCTTGATGTTTTCTTTTCGTTTGATCTTAAAGAGGATATAGATTATAAAACATTTATAAGGAATGTTATTCCATTTCTTTTAATGAATAATATATGTAGAGTTTATTATGTTGATTTTGACAATGGAGATCCTCATTACGAATTCTTCCCAAATAGTGAAAGTAATCAAGATAAAGAATTATTTTTAGTATTAAATGATAATCCTGATTTTCCTGATCAATCTATAGATAAAGAAATGTTTGAATCATCATATACAAGATTAGATAAAAACGGGAACTATATTCCAGTAAAAGTTTAAAGAGAGAGTAGTTAATGTTTAAAGATGAGGTAAGTGAGAACACATTAAAGAAAAGAAGAGAATATTACCTTAAACATGGTGTTAAGAATGTTTTTCCTTCTGGTCTTTTAGAATCTTCATCTTTAGATATAACAACTCCTTATATGTTAAGAAATGATGGTGAATTAATTAAATGTGGTGATTACCATCCATACATAAAATCATATAGAAAAGAATCATTAGAAGAAACAATAAAATATTTAAAAAATCATAATTCATTTTTAAAATGATTCTATGAGAACACTTTAAATGAGGAAGTAAAAAATATAATATCTAATCTAAAATTCACTCAAGAAGAAATAGATAGATTATGGTATTTAACTAATCAAGAATTTTGTAGAGTAAGAACATCTAATTATAGATATAAAACAGGTGGAGATAATGGAGAAATATATTTTAGAATTTCTTCTGAAAATTTTAATTGGTTTGATTTAATTTGAAATATTTGTGTAAAATATTCTCCAAGTATTGATTATATAACTATAATGAAAGATCCTCAAGTATTTGGAAAACAGTTTGATTATATCAAGATAGAAGGAGAGCTTATGAATAAATATCCATTAAAGAATTTTATAGAGTTAGAAGGAGAACCATTAGCAGAATCTTTGTTATTGGAAGATTTACCTAAAGAACTTGCGAGAAAAGTATATGGAAAAGAATATATTGACATCATGTCACTTGTTACAAATAAATCATTAAAAAAACCAGTTGATATTTATGATATCCTTAAAAATAATACTACTATTGATATACACAAAGCTTCTTTTAGAAAAGTAGAAAGAGAAGATTTTTTGAAATTAGTACAAACTGCTTCAGTACCTGAAGGTTCAATTATATGTGGGCAGTATAAAGGGATATCTATTATAGCAACTAGTTCAATTTACGAGTGGATAGCAGTTATATCTATAGATTCAAGTAAAATAAAAAAATGAAATAAAAATTCAATCGAAGAGTACTATAAATCCTTAAATATAGATAAGAAAGAGTTAGGAGACGATATTTATGCACCTTTATATTATGGTGATTATCGTCTTGGTGCATTTTTAGATAAGTTAGATAATGTAAGTATTTTCATATGTAGTAGTCCTACATATGAAAGAAATTTTAAGCCTAAAACAACAAGTAAGGAAGATTCCTTACAAAAAGAATTTAATAGTATATTATTAGATAATAACATAGATTTAAATAAGATTCATGAAAGTATAAATGATGTTTTTAATATTGATCATTTATCAGTTATAGCTTCTAAGTATGTTCCATACACTTTAAAAAATAGATATATAGAGTGAAGACAATATAGAATAGAAAATGCTGAGTATAAGATAATTGCTGGCAATAAATACGCTTTAGACCAGCTTAATGATTCTAGAAAGGCATTATCTAAAGCAAGAAAAGAATTTAAGTTGGAGCCTTCAACTAAAAATAAAAGAAAACTCTTAAATCTTAAAAAAGAAGTTAAAATAGCTAACTATAAATATCTTGATTTTACTTCAAAGGGTAAAAAGTATTCTTACTTTGATCGTATGGGATGTTATTTTATTCTTAAGGCTTTTATTGATGAAATAAAGGAATTAAACGCTTCTTTAGATACACAATGAGAAAAAAATAATAAAAATAATTCTACGCTATCAAATTTAGTAGCCTATATCAATTTTTTAGATTGATTACAGAAAAGAAAAGAAAACGAATTTAAATCTAATGATTTTAAATCATCATTGAATTCTATTCCTGAATGAAAAGATATCAATAAAAAAATAGATGATGTTTTAAATGATTCTTTAAAACAAGCTCAAGAATTATCAGATAAAATTAAAAACGATGATATTACAGATACTGAGTATAATATTTTGGAGTTTACTGTTAATCTTGTAGAAAATCTCAAGTACAAATTAGAAACAGTGTCGAAATTAACACAAAGTATGAAAGAAGATTTAAATGAAGATTTAAATATGAATGAAGATATAGAAAAACATGAAGAATTAAATCCTTTACTATTTGAAAATGATGAATTAAAACCAGAGATAAAAGAAGCAATAGAAAAAATAGTTAATCAATTTGTAGAAGATTTAAAAACAGATGGTGTTAAAATAGAAGTAAAAGATATTATTTTAGTTGGTTCAAATGTAAGCTATAATTATACAAAAGATAGTGATTTAGATATTCATATTATTGTAGATAAAGACACCTTAGATTGTGATCCTGAATTATATGCTTTGCTTTATGGGGCATATCGTTCTTTATTTAATAAGAATTATGATATTACAATAAAAGGTATTCCTGTTGAGATATATGTAGAACTTGTGTAGAATATATGTGTAGAGGTAAAGATATATGGGAAATATTAGAGAAGCATTAGATAAAATTTTAGAAGAAGAAAATGAAGAGATGTCATTTAATAACTTTATTGATAACGCAGAAATTATTTTAGTTGATAATGCTTTTGATTTTGATATAAATGAATGGGAAAAAGAAAATCAAGAAGAAATTGATGAGGAGTTATGTGAATCTAAAAATAATACATCTAATGTAACTAAATCACAATTTATAAAATATCAACTTACACCTGATAAGGTAAAAGAAATTGTAAATAAAATAATTAATAGTGAATTTAATATTATTAATTATTGGAAAACAAATCAATTTAAAAAGAAAAATAATTTGACAGATGATGATTTAAAGGATATATTAAGAACACTTACTGAACAAGATTATAAAACAAATTCTATTTCTATTGATAACTCTAAAAATGAAGCAATTATTTTTATTAAACAAACAAATATAAAAAATCTTAATAATATTAAAGTATATATTAAATTAGACTATGATAGTATTGAAAATAGCCCAGTTATTGTTTTGTCTTTTCACAACAAAAGACAAAAAACCCAACTCACTTCCTCTTATAAAAATATAGGTAACTTAAAAGAAAATGTTAAAGATGAAGATAATTATTTAAGTAAATTAGATCTTAAATCTAATGGTATCTATTCTCTTAATACTGGTTGGGTTAAGCACCCAATTCAACAAGATATTCCAGATATAGATATGGAAGAATTTGAAAAAGAATTTAAAGTATGAGAAGATAAATATTTTGATTTGTTAGATAAAGAGAATAGTAGAGAAGAAATCGATAACCTAATAGAAGATATTTATAATCTTAGAAAAGAAGGTATGGAAGAAGATGGAGAATATTCCATCAAAAATCTCATATTTAAAGAATTTAGAAACCTTGGTTATTTAGACAATCTAAAAGAATTAAGAAAAAAAGAAATAAGTAAAGAATTATCTTTAGAATCATTAAAAGAAGAATTAATCAATTATTCAAATGAAGATGAAACGAATTATAAAACAAAAGAAATTATGGATGCTATTTCACAAGAGTTTAAAAACCCATTTGTTAAATATATATCTCTTGATTGGCTTTCTTATGATGATGTAATTAAAGATTGCGATTACAGAGATTTAGTTAAATTAGTTGTTCCTTATATTGTTTTTAATGATACTGATTATAGTGTTTATTTTACTGATAAGTTAGGATGAGAAGGTGGTAATGATTATATTGTAACTAGAAAAGAAACAACATTAAAAAATTTATATAAGGTTTTTAAGAGAGATTGAGAAGAACAAGAAGAAACTTTATCTAAAGAAGAATTTGAAGATCATGTATTTACAATAGATGAAAATGGAAACTACACAAATGTTAAAATAAATTAAATTTAATCATTTTGCTAAATTATATGTAGAAATATAGGGAAAAGTATAAATGCAATTACAAAATTTTATAGACGAAATAAAGTTAGCTCTTACTGGTGGTTTATTAGAATTAGAAATACCTGATTCTACTATCGCACAAATAGTAAATAAATCATTAAGAGAAGTACAAAGATACATAGATATTCCTAAATTAATTACTGTTCCTTATGCAAAATGTATAGATTTAAAAAATTGAAAACATTCTTCTATTGTTAAAGTATATAGAACAACAGGATATAATGGAGATCCAGAACATGGTTCAGAATTAGTTAATGATCCTATGTATATGCAACAATGGATGATTTATAGTAATGGTGGAAGTATGTATAACTTAGATAACTACTTAATGAATTTTTTATCATATACAACATTACTTCAAATGAGAAATACTATTTCTACTGACTTATCTTTTAAAGAGGATAAAGAAGGAAATAAATTGTATATTAATTGTGCATATGACCAACCACATTTTGTAACTATAGAATATATACCTGTTTATGATAGTGTTGAAGAAGTAGAAGATGATTACTGAACAGATATAATTGAAAGATTAGCATTAGCACAAACAAAAATAATACTAGGAAGAATTAGAAGTCATGTTAAACAATCTAATGCATTATGGACATTAGATGGAGATACATTATTAAATGAAGGGCAAACAGAATTAATTCAATTAAGACAGGACTTAAAAGATAATATGGCTCTTTATTACCCAATAGATTAAAGGAGAAAGATATGGATAAATTTTTCATTCAAGCAGCATTTAAAACATTAGATGATATCGATAAAGAAGAAAATAAAAATATTAAACAAGCTTTAATCGAAAGCAGATTAAGAGAAAAGAAAAAAAGAGAGAAGAAATATCCTTTAGGTAAAGGGGAATATTTAAATACGTGTGCTGGAGATCCTGATATTAACACAGCAGCTTTTAATCATGCAACAACTATAAATGATGGTTCTCCTGTAGTTGGGTTAGGTGAAGATATTGAAAAACAAAAATTAGAAGAAAAAATACCTAAAGAATTAAAAAAAGCATATCAAAAAAATAATAAATCTCTTTATGCTTCTAAATTAGGCCATAATAATCCTGAAAATGTAGCAGCTCAATTAGGCTATAACGATAACGATATAAGATATAATGAATCACCTATTGATTTTGAAAATGCAGAATATAAAATTATATCTAAAGAAGAAGCACATGAATATGAGAAACCAAGAAATAGATGGCATTTAATTTTATATTATAAAGATGGAGTTGAAGATGCTCCACAAGCTTTAAGATTTGATAAAACTGGAAAACCATTAGAAAAATTTGAGTTTCGTCCATGGCTATGGGGTAGTAAAGGTAAAAATTTCCCATTTGATTCTAAAGGAAATAGAATATACTTAAATACTTTACTTCCTATATCATGGTTAATTGAAAATGCAGATGTTATATACTATACAGATGAATTAGATCACTTAAATGATAAATATTTTAAAGATTTAAAAAAAGAAGATGATCCTAATAAAGATGTTAAAAATATATTAGATTATTGAAATGACTTTTTAACTTCTGATGAGAAAAGAGCTAGAAGTACTTTTAATTTAGAATTTGATAATATTTCTGAATATGAAAGAAGAAAACAGATTATACGTAATATTAAAGAATTAGAAAAAAGATTAAATTTAAATTATTATAATGATTCAGATAAGGAAATATTTAAAAAGCAAATTAAATTATTAAAAAAATTATTATATAAGAATATTTCTCCATCTGAATATAAAACTCTTAAAGATATATTAGTACTCCCTGATCCAGAAGATAGAAAATACTTCCCAATTAATCTTAAATTAGCTAGAGTAATTGCTCTTAAAAATAATTTAAAGAAAAAAATAAAAGTATTTAAAGAAAAAGCTCCTCTTGCTCAAGAAGAAAAAGGATACACTAATAATTGAGATTACAACTATTATAATAAGCAAATAGCCGAACTAGAAGAACGAATTAAAAAACTTGAAAAAGAGATAGAAAATTACAAAGAAAAACTTAATTCTTTAGATAAAGATAAATTAAATAAGCAAGTTGAAGATGAAGTTGATAAATTAGGTGATGAAATAGAAAAAATTGATAAGGAATTAACAGGCTATGGTTTAAAATCTGTATTTAAAGAAAGTGTAGAAAAAACAAAGTTTAACTTAAAAGACCCTGAAGATATAGAGGAAGCCAAAAAAATAAAAGATGAAGAAGATTCAAAAGATGATTTAATTATTATTCATCCAATACTCAATCATAAAAAACCTGCTCCAGGGAATGCAATTATAGCATGTAAAGCTTGTGATGAAGTATTCTATTTAGATAAAAAAGAATTAAAACAAGATCCAAATGATCCAGACATTTATAATAAAGATTTACAATGTGAAAATTGTGGAGCTCAAGATGGATATGATTATGTAGGTGATGTTGCTTTAAAAGATACAGAATCTGCTGAAGAAGCAATAAAAGAAAAAGATGCTAGCTTAGAAGATAATTTTGATTCTAAAGATAGTGATAATGATGTTAAAGAATTAGAACCTATTGATAACACAGAAGAACCAGAAGAAATAATAGAAGAAAGTTTTGATAAACTTGTAAATAAATATTTAAATAAAATTTATGAAAATATAGATTTTTATAAAACATCTTCTATTACACAAACGGATAGAAATAATTATTTAATTGAAGGTATCTTTAAATTAAATGATAACAATAAAATTAAAACATCATTCTTATTAGAAGTAACTGAAAAGAAAAATAATGGTATTACATTAAAAGGTTCTAATGAAATATTAGCTGAATCCAAAGAGCCATTTGAAATTAAAGGTAAAGTTGATAATAAAAAATTAATATTTGAGTCCTTCAAATATAATTATATTGAAAATATTGATAAAGAACAATATTTAGTTGAAGGTTTAGAAGAAAACAATTAAAAATAATGAAAGGAGGGAGATATTAAATGGAACAAAAAGATGTAGGCATTCTTTTAAGAGAGAAAAATATCAAACTCCAACGCCATTATTTTAATGAAACAGTTAAATTAATAG
>ERZ779737.919-NODE-919-length-24823-cov-4.561208_pt1 | contig 24823 bp, 22 predicted proteins | sample MGYA00511889_ERZ779737 | MGnify/ENA primary metagenome ERZ779737 (study PRJEB29588, sample SAMEA2163575) | human gut metagenome | biome: human gut; feature: human-associated habitat; material: faeces | place: Denmark | collected 2008/2010 ... | reverse complement strand
TAAAGAAGAAATAAAAGAAGTTATTAAAGAAGAACCTAAACAAGAAATTATTGAAGAAGTTAAAGAAGAACCTAAACAAGAAGAAATAAAACCTAATGATGTTACCATTAAAGGTGAATATAAACCAAATCTTGCTGTTTTGGAAACTATTGAAGTACTAGAAACTTATGTTGGAAAAATGACAGCTTATGGACCAGATTGCTATGGTTGCACATCAGGAAGAACTGCAAGTGGACAATATGTAATGGATGGAAATATTTATTATAACGATCCAACATTTGGTAATATTAGAATAGTTGCAGCCGATAAAAGTATTCCCTTTGGAAGTATTATAAGAATATCAGGACTAAGTATTTTTTCTGAACCAATTCTTGCTATTGTTCTTGATCGAGGTGGTATGATTGGCTTTGCTGAGGGTAAACATTCTTACTTTGATCTTTTATATAAAAGTGAAAAAGATGCAGCAAGTTTTGGTAGACCAACTGCAACATTTGAATTATTAAGAAGAGGTTATTAAACTGGAATTATCCAGTTTTTTTAATTTAAAAATCCTATCATATTTACTTAACACTTTACTAAATGGTTTATAAGAAAGCTCTCGTAAAAATTTTTCGCTTTCCGGTGGTATTTCAACTGATGAATTAAAACATACATTTTTTTCAAATATTTCAGAAAAATTCCTTTTATATGATATTATATTATTTTCTATCCTATTAAATAATGCTTTTCCCTTTTTATTATTTATTAGTACTAAAGATGTACCCTTATCATCATCTAACTTGCTTTCAATTCCCCAAAAATCAGCTAATGTAATATCTGATTGACGTGGAATACCCTTAAAATCACAATCACCACAACTTGGTCTTATATATAAATTGGATGTAAGATATCCATACATAAATAAATTTTCTTTTCCATCTTTTATTTTAAAAATACTTGCTTTTTCAACAATTTTTTCACTTATATTTTTTATATCTGTTGTTGTTATTATAAATTGAATATTTGATTTAATAAATTTAAGTAAATTATTTCTTTTTTCAATGTCAAGTTCACTAAAAATATCATCTAAAAGTACTATTGGGTAAGTTTTTTTTGTTTCCTTAAAAATGTTTATCTCGGCAAGCTTAAAAGATAATACTGCTACTCTTTGTTGACCTTGTGAACCATAATCTTTTAAATTCATATCATCAACATAAAACAATAAATCATCTTTTTGAATACCAAAAAGAGTCATTTTTTTATCCAATTCATTATAATAATTATCCTTATAATAATTAATAATTTCTTCCTTACTTTCAAAAGAAATATTTTTATCATAAACTACTTTTAAATTGCCCGTTTTCATTATCCTTTTATAAATAATTTCAATTTTGGAATTTATACATTCAACATACTTTTGTCTATAATTTCTTATAATTATAAGTCTATCAACTAATTTTTCCGTTATTATATCAAAATATGCTTTATCCATATTTCCATAATTTTTTCTTAAATACTCATTTCTTATTTTTAGTATTTTATTATATTCATTTAATACTTTCATATAATTAGGAAATAACTGACATAATTCAATATTTAATAAATTTCTTCTTACAAGTGGTGATTTTTTTATTATATCTAAATCATCAGGACTAAACATAATAACATTTAAGTTTGTTAAATAATCTCCAACTTTTTTGATTTCTTTTTTATTAATTTTAAGTGTTTTTTGTTGATTAGTTAAAATAAATTCCATTTCTTTTTTACTTTTTTCATTTACTAATGTTCCTTTTATTAATGAAAAATTACTTGATTTGTTTATTAAATCACTTTCTTCAACAGATTTTGATGGCTTTGTAAGTGCAAGAACATATATACTTTCTAAGATACTAGTTTTTCCTTGAGCGTTGTTTCCAATAAAAATGTTAATATTTTTATTTAATTCAGTTTCTAATTTTATAATTTTTTTAAAGTTTTTTATCTTAATTTTTTCAAGATACATAAAATTTACTCATTTTTTTGCCAAATTTACATCAACTCCCAAAACTAGTAGTCCTATACTTACATATTAATTATACCATAAAAACGGCAAAAAAGGGTGCTTTTTTTGAAAATTTCACCCTTTTTTAATAATTTTTTCGTTGTTTTGTTATAGTTATTAATTTGTTAACTCTTAATAGTTGTGTTTCTATAGATAAAATAGGCATATTAAACTCAGTTTTTTTATTATTTTTCCATTCTACTACTGTATTTTTTCCTTTTTTATGATAATTTAAAATATTATTTGAGCCTATCCAAACATTTTTTTCATTTTCAATTGCCGTTGTTGGAAAAAATATTAAATTATTAGTTTCTTCAACCATCACTGGTATTTTATAAACTGAACCTAAAATACTTCTTGCTCCATTCATCCTGCCATTTAATGAACTTCCATAATAACTACAACTATTCTCAATTACTTGATATGGTGTTAAATTAACGATATATTCATCATTTAACTCAAGTATTTTACTTTTTCCTTTTTGATAAGGAATTATAGCTAAAGTATTGCTATTAATTTCATATTCCATAATATCCCCCTGTACTTAGTAATAATATAAAAAAATATATTACACATAAAATGTAACATATTTTTCTGTCGTTTTTTGTCTTAATTTATCTTAATATGTTCTAATTGGTAAAATTAATCCAATTAAATCATTGTTACTACTTTCTCTTAATAAAATAGGTTTTATTTCTCCCACAAAACTAATAATAACATCTTCTGTTGATATTGTCCTTAAAGCATCCATCATATATTTACTGCTAAATGATATTTTAATATTATCACTACAATTAATGGCAAGTTTTTCTTCTACTTTACCTATTTCAAGTGACATAGAAGTAATTTTTAACAAATTATTGTTAATTTCTAAAGTAATAATGTTATTATCCCTATCATTATTTAAAATTGAAGCTCTATCAACCATATTATAAAATTCTCTTTTATTAATTCTTAAATCAAATAATGTTTCATTAGGTATTAAATTAACAGTATTTGGATAACTTCCATTAATTAATCTTGATTGGAAAATAATATTATTAAATTTAAAAATTATTTTATTACCAAAAATATATATATTTAACATTTCTTCAGACTCATCAAAGAATAATTTTAAAAGTTCTGTTAAATTTCTACTTGGAATAATGATATTAACATCCTTTGTTAATGATTTTTCCATTTTATATTTTTTTAGTGATAATCTATAAGAATCTGTTGCACTACATTCAAGCATATCTTTATTTGTCTTTAAGTTTAAACCTGTTAGTACTATTCTTGATTCATCAGTACTCGAAGCATAATTTGTTTGATTAACAATATTTTTAAAATCTTTTACTGATAAACTGATAAAATCATCATTTAAACTTAAATCAATTGGTGGATATTCTCTAGCATCAATACCATTTAAATTAAACTCACTATTTTCTGTATAAATAAGAACTTTATAATCATCAATTATTTCAATATTAATAAATTCTGAATCTAACTTTCTTATTATATCTAAAACATATTTACCTTTTATTACTATACTTCCTGGAGTTGTAATTTCTAAATCTTCACTTTTTTCTATTTCAGTTTGAATTGTAATATCATTATCTGATGCTGTTAAGATAAGCTTTTCTTTTGTTAAATTAAATTTTATTCCTGATAATATAGGAACAATATTTTTTGATGATAATGCTTTTGATACATTATTTAATGCTTCGGCTAAAACATTCTTTCTAATTTTAAATTTCATAAAAATTCCTTCTTTCTTTTCTTATTTATTTTTTTATTATTATAGCAGTTAATATCTGTTAATAACTTTTTATTTGCTTATATATCAGTGTTTCTAAAAGATTTTTTTTAACAATTATTAACTGAAATTAACATTATTTTAACTCTTGTTCAATATGAATGATTGCTTCTTTTAATTCCATATTACTTTTTAGTGAAGTTTCTATTTTATTACATGAGTGCATTACGGTTGCATGATTTTTTCCACCGAACTCAATTCCTATTCTTTCAAATGATTCATTAGTTAATTTCCGACATAAATACATGGCAACTTGTCTTGGTATAGCTATATTTGGGGGTCTTTTATTAGATTTTATATCCTCATAAGATATTTTATAGAAATTGGCAACACTTTTTTGAATTCTTCTTATATTATTTTGATCTGTACCACTTGGTTTTTTTGTAAATTCTTTTAAAGCTTCCATGGCGAATTCCAAAGTAGGATTATTAACACCCATAATTACTGAATAAGCAACAAGTCTTGTAATTGAACCTTCAAGTTGTCTTACGTCATTTCCAACATTTGAGGCGATAAAATTAATAACATCATCGTTTATTTTTAATTTTTCTCCATTTAATTTTTTTCTTATAATAGCTACTTTTAATTCAAATTCAGGTGGTGCTATATCAACTTGCAATCCCCAACAAAATCTAGTTCTAAGCCTATCTTCTAAAAATTTTAAATCATCTGGTGATCTATCTGATGATACTATTATTTGTTTAGAATCATTATGTAAATTGTTAAATGTGTGGAAAAATTCTTGTTGTGATGCTGTTGCACCCCCAAGAAATTGGATATCATCTATTATTAACACATCAATATCACGATATTTACTTTTAAAAAATTCCATATAATCTAAATTGTTATTGTTAACATTATTTTTTCTTGATAGTCCCATAAAATCTTCAAGAAATTGATCACACGTAACATATAAGACACGTTTTTTGTGTTTTTCTTCTATGTAATTTCCTATAGCATGCATAAGATGGGTTTTACCAAGTCCACTATTACCATATATAAATAAAGGATTATACATTTTACCAGGATTTTCTGCTACTGCAAGCGCTGCTGCTTGGGCAAATTTGTTAGATTCACCAACAACAAATGTATCAAAAGTATAATTTTTATTTAAATTGGAATTAATTGCCTTTTTAGGTTTATAAACATCTTCCGTTACATCTTTAGTTTCAGTATTTTCTTTTTCTTTATCAAGTATTTCATTAAGATTTTCCTTTAAAATAAAGATAATATCATTTATTTTAAAACTAGAATTATTATTAAAATTATCTATTATTATTTCTTTATAGTTTTGTTCAATATGTGTTTTATAAAGCAAATATGGTACGCATAATCTTAATTTATCATCTTGAATATCAATAAATTCAATATTACTAAACCATGTATTAAAAGGAAGAGGATCTATAATATTTTTAATACTTAATAATGTTTTATTCCATATACTATCATTCATATTATAACCTCCTTCCCCATAAGATTTTTTAAGTCAATTTAATTGTAATACATTATTAAAAAAAATAAAATACCCAAACAGAAATTAACTAACTTATTAACATAGTTTTCAACATATAAAACCCTTTGCCTATATATAATAAATGACTTTTTAACAAATTTCAAGAAAAAAGTTATTATTTTAATTAACATTATGTTATAAATAAATTGTTAATAACTGTTAACAATGGTTAATAAATATCAAAATATATATTGTATAAGGATAAAATAACTGCAGTTATTAACTAAAATATTGTTAATTTTTAAATATTAATAATTTTTTATTATAAATTAACTACAGATATTAACTAAAAAAGTTAAAAACTAATTGCTCCGATGAATTGATTATTTATTTAATCCATGATATATTAAAAATATAAAATAATGAGGTAAAGAATTATGAAATTAAAATTTAATAAATACATACTAATACCAATTTTAATAATTACAGGATTAATTGTAATATCTTTTTATAAATTTTATAAACCATATTATAATTTTATTGACGATTATAATACAATAAAAGAAAATTGCTATGAAAAAAAGAATGTTAATCACTATGTTTGTAAATTACCATATTATCAAGATGAAAACAGTTTAAAACGTTTTATAGAAAACAATGATCCATATAAAGGATTAAAAGAACTTGATTTATATACTGTTTATCATAGTATTGTTGAAAATGAAACTTATAGTGTTCTTCAGTTTTTATCTCCCCTTCTTATTATGATTATGGTTGTGGGAACGTTGCATCAAGAGTATTCAAGTGGGATGTTTAAAAATTATTTAACAAGACAAAGTTATAAATCGTATTTAAAGGATAAATATAAATTTGTATTAGCTATTTCTTTAATTATACCTTTTTCTCTTATAGTAATATTGTTAGTTTCTGGAATATTAACAGGATTTAATACTAAAATAGCAAGTAGTGTTTACTCTATCGCGGTTTATAGTGAATTTAAGTATAATCATTTCTTTATGTATTTTATAGGATTTTTATTTATTACTTATTTTATGAGTGTTTTTTATGCCAATATTGGATTATTTTGTGTTAAAAAAACAAAAAATACAACTCTTGCTATAATTATGGGATATATCTTATTTTTAATTATAGACATTATTATTTATGTAGTTGTATACGCTTTTATCTTATATAAATTATTAAATTTAAATGTTTCTGAAGAAATATTTAATATAACAGGATACTTTTTTACTGATACTAAAATAAATTTAATAAAAATGTTATTAGTTTCCTTTATTTTTCAGGGATTATCTACATTTATTTTATATAAATTTTATCAAAATAAGCAGGAGGTAATAGAAAATAGTGAAAAACAAAACGCATAATACTTATCAAATATTAAATTATTTTGCTTCAACTGATAGATATAAAATAATTTTAATTTTAACAATTATTCTTTGTTTATATGGAAGTTTTGCTCTTGGACTTAATACAACATTTTCTTCTTCTATACTTAATACTTTTATGTTCGATATTTTTAATATATTTATGTTTTTAATTTTATTTATTAATACTCTTAACATATGTACAACTTTTGATAATGAATTTTCTTTTTATATAATAAGATTAAATAATAAAAAAAGATACATAAAAGAATTATTAAAAAATGTTTTAATATTTAATATCTTACATTTAACCATCTTTTTTCTTATATATTTTACAATTAAATGCTTTCTGACATATGAACCTGGAAGTTATACATTATATCAAAACTATAATATAACAAACAATTTATATTTAATATTCTATTTAGGAAGATATATAATTTTAGGTTTATTATTTTGTGTAATTGAAAGCTTAATTTATATTAATTTTAGAACAAAAATAGTTTGCATATTTAACTCATTATTTATCATGGGATTTTTACTTTCAAGTTCAAGTGATATGATTTATAATAAATTTTTAATTTTTCCTTGGAGTTATTTTAATAATATAAAATATAGTTCATTTTCTATGGAAGTTTTATATTCATGTATTTATATATTAATTTTATTAATAATATCACTTTTATTATATAAGTTTATTTTAAAAAAGAATAAAAATATAAATAATATAAGATATATTTTCTTTACTGATATTTTATATTTGTTAAAAAAAAGAAAAGGAATATTGTTACTATTTCTACTATTTCCAATTGTTACAACATTTATAAATGTAAATATGGATTTATCTTTTATAAATATTATAAATACTTCAATGGGAACTAATATTATATTAAAAAAATTTGGTCCGCTTGAAATATGTATGTATTTACTAAATATTGGAATAATAGCTTTTTTAATAACGGATTTATTTATAAGAGATATTAAATATAGTTTAGATAATATATTTTTAAGAACAAATATCTTAACATGGTTTATTAATAAAGTAATTATATTTTTAATGTTTAGTTTTATTTTAAAAATATTGCAATACGTTTTAGTAGTTATAATTTTATTAATAAATAATAAAGTGTTTGATAGTAATATTATTAATTTAATGTTAGCAGATTATTTTTACACATCTTTAGTAGGATTCATTTTCTTATTAATGTATATTTTATTTATTACATTAAATAAAACAAAATTTTTACCTATAATAGGGGGAATACTTTTAATTATTGTGCTACCTAAAAGTATTTGGAGTTTAAAATGTTATATAATTTACATGATAGTTATATTAATATTAATAATTACTATAATAAGTAAAATAATTAAGAATAAAAATAAAAAAATATTTGAAAATTTATAAAGGAGAATAAATATGAAATTAGAAATAAAAAATTTATCTAAAAAGTTTAAAGATGTATATGTATTAAAAGATATTAATTTAACATTTGAAAGTGGAAAAATATATGGTTTTACAGGAAGAAATGGAAGTGGAAAAAGTGTATTATTGAAAATAATATGTGGTTTTTATACTCCATCAACTGGGGAAGTTTTATTAAATAATTATAACTACATTTTAAATAATGATTTTCCAAAAAACACAAGATGTTTAATTGAAAAACCTAATTTTTTACCTGATTTAACTGGATATGAAAATCTTAAACTACTTGCATCAATTGAAAATAAAATTGGGGATAAAGAAATAATGGATACTATAGAAAAATTAAACTTAAAAGAAGAAATAAATAAAAAATATAGTAAATATTCATTAGGAACAAAACAAAAATTAGGTATAGCACAAGTTTTAATGGAAGATCCAGAACTAATTGTGTTAGATGAGCCATTAAATGGTATAGAAAATGATACGGCTAAGGAAGTAAGAAAAATATTAAATGAAGAAAAGAAAAAAGATAAAATAATAATTGTTGCTTCTCATATAAAAGAAGATATAGATACTTTAGCAGATGTTGTTTATAATATTGATAATGGTATTGTAGAAAAAATAAAGGGATAAAATTAAATTTTAATTGACAAAAGCTTAACTTTCTCATATAATTAGTAAATGAAAAAGGCAATTTAGTTTGGAGGTGCAAAAGAATGAAAAAAGGAACATTTCAACCTAATAATCGTAGAAAAGCAAAAAAACATGGTTTTTTCTCACGTATGAAATCAGGTATTGTTAATAAAAGAAGAGCTAAAGGAAGAAAAAAATTATCAAAATAATACCACTTGTAAAAAGTGGTTTTTCTGTATAAAGAGGTAAACTTATGAAAAAAAGAAATATTGTAAAAAGTAAAGATGATTTTACCAGGATAATAAATAAAAAAAATGGTTCTGTTAATAAGTATTTTATTATAAATAAGGAAACAAATAATGATTTAATACCAAAGTTTGGTATAACTTTTGTTAAAAACATGTGTAATGCCGTTAATAGGAATAAACTTAAGCGTCAAATTAAATCTATTATAGATAATAACAAAAATATATATGAAAATAATAAAAATTATATTATAATTATAAGAAAGGACGCATTAAATAAATCTTATAAAGAACTTGAAGATAATTTAATATCCTTATTTAATAAATTAAAGGAGAAGAAAGATGAGAGATAAAAAGAAAGTATTTATTTTAATACTTATGGTATTTATGTTATGTGGATGTACAAAAGTATTAAAAGATGAAAATAATAAAGTAGTTGTAAGTCCTACTACTGGTCAAAATGTTACAGAAAATATCTTATGTAAACCAACTAGTGAAGAAATGATAAAAATTTATGAAGATAATAATGTTGATATATCGAAGCTTCCTGATTGTAAAGATATGAAAGTAACAGGAAAATATGAAAGTATTTGGAATAGTATATTTGTTAGACCATTAGCATGGTTGATTGTAAAATTAGGAGAAGTTGTTAATTCAACAGGTTTAGCAATTATTTTAATTACAATTGGAATAAGAATTCTTTTATTCCCAGTTACGCAAAAAACTGCTATGCAGTCTGAAAATATGAAAAAAGCTCAACCAGAGCTTGCAAGACTTGAAAAGAAATATGAGAATAAACAAGATCAAGAATCAATGATGAAAAAATCACAAGAAATGATGGCTATTTATAAAAAATACAGTATAAGTCCAATGGCCGGATGTGTATTTGCCTTCTTGCAAATACCGCTACTATTTGCATTCCTTGAAGCAATTAATAGAATTCCAGCTATATTTGAAGAAAATTTCTTAGGTATATTCCAAATGGGTACTACCCCACTTGTGGCATTAAGAAATGGTGATTGGTATTATTTAATATTACTAGTATTAATCGTAGCTACAACATTTATATCATTTAAAATGAATAAATCTGTTGCTAACCCTGAATTAGAAAAACAAACAAAAGGTATGATGTATTTCATGATAATATTTATTGGTATTATGGGATTTTCACTATCAAGTGCAATCGCTGTATACTGGATTACATCATCAGTATTTACTATTTTACAAAATGTTTATACTGATATAATAAAAAAAAGGGCAAATAATTAATTATTAGGAGAGTTGTATTATGAAAAAAGAAATTTTTGAAGCACAACATTTAGTGGAGGCAAAAGAAGAAGCGTTTAAAAAAATGAATATGAAGGAAGAGGACTTAATAATAAGAATATGTGATAAAAGTGAAAAAGAAAACCCTGATATGTGTGTAATTGAAGTTTACCAAAAAGATGAATTAACACAAAAGATAAAAGATTTTTTAATTGATATAATTAGTGATATGGGTGTTAATTGTAATATTGAAACTAAAACAAGAAATGATTTATTTTATTTAAATATTTTAAGTAATAAAAATGAAGTATTAATTGGTAAATCAGGAGTTGTTTTAGATGCCATTCAAACTCTAGTAAATGAAGTTGTAAGAAATAATTTAAAAATGAGTTATAAAATAGTTGTTGATGTTGCAGATTATAAATTAGCTAAACAAAAAAGAATAGAACATATTGCTAAAATGGCTGCGAAATCTGTAGGAAAAACTAAAATAGAAGTAAGTTTAGATCCTATGAATTCTTATGCAAGAAGAATAGTACATAATACACTTGCAAACAGTAGAGATGTTTATACTGAAAGTTTTGGTGAAGAACCAAATAGATATGTGGTAATAAAACCAAAAAAACTAAAATAAAAAGGTTACATTTTTGTAATCTTTTTTAAGTTTTACTTGCTATTTTTATAAAAAAATAATATAATTAAGGCACGAAAAAAAGAAGGTGTATTTATGAATGATACAATCGCAGCTATATCAACTACTCTTGGTGTCGGAGCAATTGCTATAGTAAGAGTAAGTGGTAATGATGCTATAAAAATAGTTGATAAAGTATTTTCAAGAGATTTATTAAAAAAAGCTAGTCATACGATTTCATATGGATATATAAAAGATAATGATGAAGTAATCGATGAGGTTTTAGTTAGTGTTATGAAATCTCCAAAAACGTTTACAACAGAAGATGTTGTAGAAATAAATTGTCATGGAGGTATAATTACAACAAAAAGAATACTTGAAGTATTACTTAAAAATGGTTGTAGATTAGCTGACCCAGGTGAGTTTACAAAAAGAGCTTTTTTAAATGGAAGAATAGATTTTACAAAAGCACGTGCTATTATGGATTTAATTACAACCAAAAGTGAAAGTGCAAGAAAAATAGCAATATCTAATTTACAAGGTAATACTACATCCAAAATTCAAGAATTAAGAAAGAAATTAGTATCAATTATATCAAATATTGAAGTAAATATTGATTATCCTGAGTATCTTGATATAGAAGTGATGACAAAAGAAAAAATTACAGAATCACTTGATGAAATTAAAACATCGCTTGATAAAATAATTAATAATAGTAATAATTCTAAGCTAATAAAAGAAGGTATAAACGTATCAATTATAGGGCGTCCAAATGTAGGTAAAAGTAGTATTTTAAATAAATTAATAAAAGAAGATAAGGCTATTGTAACATCTATTGCAGGTACAACACGTGATACAGTTGAAGGAAGTATTATTCTTGATGGTATACAACTTAATTTTATTGATACTGCAGGAATTAGAAAAACAAGTGATGTGGTAGAACAAGTTGGAGTTTTAAAATCACTAAAAACAATAGATGAAGTAGACCTTGTTATCGTAGTATTAAATAATAATGAAAAATTAACAAATGAAGATATAGATATTTTAGAAAAAACAAAAGATAAAAAAAGAATAATTGTTATAAATAAAAATGATTTAGAAACAAAGCTTGATGTATCTAAGATAAAAGAAGATAATATTATTTATACAAATACTTTAAATTACGAAGGAATAGAAAGTTTAACATCAAAAATAAAAGAAATGTTTAATATGGAACTTCTAGATATAAAAGATTTTAATTATGTAAGTAATGTTGATCAATTAAATAGATTATATGAAGCAAAAAAATCACTAGAAGATGTTGAAAACGGGTTAAAAAATGATTTACCAATAGATATGATAGAAATAGATTTGAAAAACATATGGAATATTTTAGGTGAAATTATTGGAGAAACTTATACAGATGAACTACTTGATAATTTATTTAGAGATTTTTGTGTAGGAAAGTAAAATTTAGGTTTTACTTTTTTCTATCTAAATATTGAATTTTATAACATTTAATAGTATAATACGAAAAGAAAAAAGAAGGTGTAATTATGAATTATGATGTAATAGTTGTAGGTGGAGGCCATGCAGGATGTGAAGCTTGTCTTGCTAGTAATAGAATGAACCACCCTACTTTATTAATAACAGGAAATATAAATAATATTGCGGATGCTCCATGTAATCCTTCAATTGGTGGGCCTGCTAAGGGTAATGTTGTCCGTGAAATAGATGCTTTAGGAGGAGAAATGGGTAAAAACACTGATAAAAGTATTCTCCAAATAAAAAAACTTAATACAAAAAAAGGTCCAGCAGTTTGGGCTTTAAGAGCACAAATAGATAAAGTTGATTATCATAATAATATGCTTGAAACAATAAATAATCAAAAAAATCTAACAGTAAAAGAAGGTATGGTTGAAGATTTACTTATTAAAGATAATAAAATTTATGGAGTAAAATTATCAACCGGTGAAGAAATATATGGAAAAAGTGTTATTTTAACAACAGGAACATATATGAAAGGTCAAATTTTGCGTGGAAGCAGTAAACATTCAGGAGGTCCACATGGCGAAAAACCTTCCCTATTTTTAAGCGATAATTTGAAAAAATTAGGATTTACAATAAAAAGATTAAAAACAGGTACTCCTCCAAGAATAGCAAAAGAAACAATTGATTATAAAGATGCCCTACTTCAACCTGGAGATCCTACCCCTATTACATTTTCACATTTAAATAAAATTTATTATGACGTTTTAAAACAAGAGGATTGTTACTTAATTTATACTACCCCTACTACACATGAAATAATAAAAGAAAATCTTGAAAGATCAAGTATGTATGGTGGTTATGTCGAAGGTGTTGGACCAAGATATTGCCCTTCTATTGAAGATAAAATAGTTCGTTTTAGTGATAAAGAACGTCACCAATTATTCTTAGAACCAGAAAGTAAATACTATACTGATATATATTTACAAGGATTTTCAACAAGTATGCCCGAAGATATCCAAGAAAAGATGGTTCATTCTTTACCAGGTTTAGAAAATGCTAAAATATTAAAGTATGCTTATGCTATTGAGTATGATGCAATTGATCCATTGCAATTAAAACAAAGTCTTGAAACAAAATTAGTTGAAAATCTTTATACTGCAGGTCAAATAAATGGAACAAGTGGTTATGAAGAAGCCGCATGTCAAGGCTTAATCGCAGGCATTAATGCTTCATTAAAAATTGAAGAAAAAGACCCATTAGTTCTAAAAAGAAATGAAGCTTATATTGGGGTATTGATTGATGATCTTGTAACAAAAGGCGTTCAAGATCCATACCGTTTACTTACATCTCGTAGCGAATATCGTTTACTTTTAAGAAATGATAATGCTGATTTAAGATTATCTAAATATGGTAAACAAATTGGTCTTTTAAGTGATGAACAATATAATAAATTTATAGAAAAAGAACAAAATATTGAAGAATTAATAAATTATTTAAAAAGCACTTATTTAACTCCTAAAAAAGAAATAAACGAATATTTAGAAAGTATAAATACCCCTATTTTAAAAGATAGAATATCTTTATATGATATTTTAAAAAGACCGGAAGTAAATTTTGAAGATATAAAAGAATTTGTTTCAAAATCTTATGATCATGAAGTAATTGATGAGGTTGAAATTAATATAAAATATGAAGGATACATCAAGAAACAAGAAAAAGAAGCTGAAAAAATGCTTGAATATGAAAATGTTTTAATTCCAGAAGATTTTGATTATCAAAGTGTTCAAAATTTAGCCCTTGAAGCAAGAGAAAAATTAAATAAAATCCACCCTACTTCAATTGGTCAAGCCATGCGAATAAGTGGTGTTAATCCTGCCGATATATCAATTTTAATGATTGAACTTAAAAGGAGAAAATATGAATAAGAAACTATTTTTAAAAGAAGTAGAACACCTTGGAATATTTTTAACAGAAAAACAAATAAATGATCTTGATACATATTATAAACTTCTTGTTTCTTATAATGAATTTGTTAATTTAACAGCAATAACAAAAGAAGAAGATGTTTATTTAAAACATTTTTATGACTCACTTACTTTGTTTAAAGGGATAAATCTAAAAGAAAATTTAAAAATATGCGATATAGGAACAGGAGCTGGCTTTCCAGGATTAGTTTTAAAAATTGTGTTTCCTAATTTATCTGTTACTTTAGTGGATTCACTTGAAAAAAGAATAAAATTTCTTGATTTAGCTATAGAAAAACTTAATTTAAAGGATATTAAAACAGTTCATTCAAGAATTGAAGATTATAAGGAAAATGAATTATTTGATGTTGTAGTAAGTAGAGCTGTAGCTAAAATAAATGTTCTTCTTGAACTTGGATGTCAACTTTCTAAAGCAGGTGGATTATTTGTCTTTATGAAAGGTAATGTTTTAGAAGAATTAAATAATTCAAAAAATGCTTTAAAAGTACTAAATTATAGTTTAGAAAATGTAATTAATTTTAAATTGCCAATTGAAGAAAGTGAAAGAAATATAGTTATTTTAAAACATACTTCCCCTACTTCAAAAAATTATCCAAGACAATTTTCAACAATAAAGAAAAAGCCATTGTAAAATATGGCTTTTTTAATGGAATTATTCTAAACATCTTTTCAATATTACATACATTTGTTGGGCAATATTTACCATGTTTTAATTTCAATTTCAACTGTCCTATTTTTTCAGACATATTTAATTAATTTTATTAATCACTCTAAAATCATCTTATTTTAATGCTTTTTTAGCATTTAGATATATTTTCATAATCGTATCAAATAAATTCTATTTTTTTGATATTTGTTAGTTCTTTGTTTTCAAATAATATTCTTGATTTTTCTATCAAATTAGTATAACTGCAAGTAAACTTTTTATCATAAAATAAATGTTTCAAATAGTTAATTATAGACTATTAAAATTTACAAAAATAATTATAAAACATACTTGTAAAAATATGGATTTTTTTGTATAATGATAACATAGGGATTTTATTAATAAAAAAAGAATAGAAAGAGGGATTTTTATGAACTTAGATAAAGAAGTATTTGAACTTTCTATGGATGATATTTTACCAAATAGATTTCAACCAAGGGAAGTATTTGATGAACAAGCTTTAAATGAACTTGCTTTATCAATAAGAGAACATGGGGTAATACAACCAATAATAGTAAGAAAAATTGGCGATAAATATGAAATAATTGCGGGAGAAAGAAGATTTCGTGCTAGTCAAATAGCAGGTAAAAAAACAATTCCTGCTTTAGTTAGAAATATAGATGATAAAGAAAGTGCTAAAATTGCTTTATTAGAAAATTTACAAAGAAAGAATTTAACATCTATTGAAGAAGCAAGAACTTATGATACAATTTTAAAACTTGATAATATGACCCAAGAAGAACTTGCTAATAATCTAGGAAAATCACAATCAACTGTAGCTAATAAATTAAGACTTTTAAACCTAGATGAATCAGTACAAGATGCTTTATTAAAAGAACAAATATCAGAAAGACACGCTAGAAGTTTATTAAATGTTCCTGATAAAGCAAAACAAAAAGAACTTTTAAATAAAGTAATAATGAATCGTATGACAGTTAAACAACTAGATGATGAAATAGCATTTTTAACAGGAAAACCAAGTGGTACAACTGAAAATGATACTGAAGGAGGACAAAATGTGTTAAAAGATGATTCAATATTTACATTACCAAATTTGGAAAATAAACCAAATAGTACATATACTCCTGATTACAGTTTTAGAAACCCTATAAATAATAATGAGGAAAAGCTACCTGAATTTAGTGCTTCTGATATAAAAAATGAAGTAGTAGAACCTGTTTCTTTGGAAAAAGAAACTCCTGTAGTTAAAGATAGTTTTGTTAACAATAGTATTTTCTTTACTAATCCAGAGCCAGTTAAGAAAAATGAAGATATCTCAAATTTAACAATTGAACAAATCTTAGCAAATTATAATCTTAATAATAAAAAAGCTTTAGAAAAAGAAAATGATGAAGTAGTTAAAGAAGAAAAAGTTAATGATTTAAATAATAATACATTAAATGATTTTAGTGGTCTAATTAATCCAGTAAAACCAGAAAAATTAGAAAAAATTAAAGTAGAAGAACCAAAACTACCTGAATTTAATATACCTTCTAATCCATTTAATGAAGTACCAGAACCACCAAAAAGTGACTTTGATTCTTTATTTAATGTGCCATATACTAATGAAACTAATGTAATAAAAGAAGAAACTGCATCAAATAAAATACCACAAATTAATAATAATGAAGTATATGATTTAAGATTTGCTATTAATAATTTTAGACAAGCTGTTCAAAACACAGAAAAATTTGGATTTAAAGTAGAAACAGAAGAATTTGATTTCGATAATGTATATCAAATTGTTATTCGAATAGATAAAAATAAGTAATATAAAAGCTATAGATAATATTTAAAATAATTATCTATAGTTTTTTTTGATATTTTTTATAAAACTCCTTTAAAAAAATCATATTTTTTGGTAAACTATAAATAGTCGTAAATTTTAGATAGGAGTAAATAGGTATGGGAAAAGTAATTTCATTAATTAATCAAAAAGGTGGCGTAGGAAAAACAACAACAAGTATAAATCTATCAGCTTCCCTTGCACTTTTAGATAAAAAAGTATTGATGGTGGATTTAGATCCACAATGTAATGCTACAACGGGAATAGGTATTAATAAAGGTGATATTGATAAAAGCATTTACAATGTATTAAATGGTAGTTGCAATATCGAAGATGCTATTATAAAAACAAGATACAAAAATTTATATGTTTTACCTGCAAACCTAAATTTAGCAGGAATAGATATAGAAATAAGTGAAAGAAGTAGAACAGATAACACATTCTTAAAGCAAGAACAATTAAAAAATAGTATTGATAGAATAAAAGATTCTTTTGATTATATAATAATTGATTGTCCACCCGCACTTGGAATAATAACAACCAATGCTTTAACAGCATCAGATTCTGTTATAATTCCAGTACAATGTGAATATTTTGCACTCGAAGGAATAACACAACTTTTAAAAGCAGTTAAATTTACACAAATGAATCTTAATTCTAATTTAAAAATAGAGGGAGTTTTATTAACAATGTTTGATGCTAGGTTAAACTTAGGACTTGAAGTTGTTGAAGAAATAAGAAAATACTTTCAAGATAAAGTATATAACACAATAATTCCAAGACTTGTTAGATTAACTGAAGCACCATCACATGGGAAACCAATTATTGCGTATGATCCAAAATCTCGTGGGTCTGAAGCATATTTAAATTTAGCTAAAGAGGTGATAGAAAAAAATGAAAGAGGAGAGTAAAAGAAGAGCTTTAGGAAGGGGCTTAGAAGAATTATTTTCAATTGAAGATATCAACTATGGAAATTTAGAAGAAAAAATAATGGAAACAGTACACGAAGAAGAAATTCAAGAGCTTCCATTAAGTGAGTTAAGGGTTAATCCTTATCAACCAAGAAAAACATTTAACGAAGAAAGTTTAAATGAACTTGCTGAAAGTATTAAAGAACATGGTGTTTTTCAACCAATTATTGTTAAAAAAAGTATTAAAGGTTATGAAATAGTAGCAGGAGAAAGAAGATTTCGTGCTTCTAAATTAGCAGGTAAAGAAACAATCCCTGCCATTGTAAGAAATTTTACTGATGAAGAAATGATGGAAATTGCAGTATTAGAAAACTTACAAAGAGAAAATTTAAATGCTGTAGATGAAGCAAATGCATACAAAACTCTTATGGAAAATCTACATTTGACACAAGATCAAGTTTCAAAAAGAGTTAATAAAAGTAGAAGTCATATAACAAATTTACTTGGAATACTTGCTTTACCTGAAGATGTTTTAACTTTAGTAAAAGAAAATAAATTAACTATGGGTCATGCAAGATGTTTATCAAAACTTAGTGATATTGAAAAAATTAATGAATTAACTAAAAAAGTACTTGAAGAAAATTTAAGTGTAAGAGAACTTGAGGCTTTAGCAAGTGGTGAAGAAATAGAAAGAAAAAACAAAATAGTTAAAAAACCTAAATCTAATGAATACACATCACTTGAAAAAGAATTAACAGAATATTATGGCACAAAAGTTAAGATTGCTAACAAAAAATTAATTATTAGTTTTGAAAATAACCAAGATTTAAATAGAATATTAGAAATGATTAACTATAATAAATAAGAAGGTTATTATGGAAAAAAATTATAATATTAATACTAAAGTAATAATGAAAAAAGGACATCCTTGTGGTACAAATTTATGGGAAATAGTAAGACTTGGTGCTGATATTAAAATAAAATGTATAAATTGTGGTAGGGTAGTTATGTTACCAAGAATGGAATTTAATAAAAAAATCAAAAAAATAGTAGAGGAGTAGAATATGGCAAAGAAAAAGTTAAAAAAGTTTACACTACATCCAATAACAAGTTATGTTTTACTAATTGTTGGGGTAATTCTTTTAAGTTTTATACTAAGTTTGTTTAATGTATCTGCAACATATTCAAACATAAATATAGCAACGGGTGCTTTAGAAAAAACACTTGTATCTGTTAATAATTTACTTAGTTATGATGGAATGAAAATGGTTATAAGTAAGGCTGCAACTAACTTTATAAGTTCATCACCACTTAGTACTTTAATAATAACATTAATAGGTCTTAAAATAGCAGAAAAAACAGGATTAATCCAAGCATTTATGAAAAAAAGAATAATTAAAATTAATCCAAAAACATTAACTTTTATAATAATATTAATGTCTATTTTTTCAAGTATTGTTAATGAAGTTGGTTATGCACTTTTAATACCATTAGCAGCATTACTATTCTTATTTAATGGTAGAAATCCATTAGCAGGAATAGCAGCAGCTTTTGCAGGAGTAGCTTTTGGTTATAGTATAAGTTTCTTTGTTGGATCTATTGATATAGATTTAATACCATATACACAGGTCTCTGCAAGATTAATTGATAGTGAGTTTTATGTTAGAATGACATCTAACTTGTTTATAATGATTGTATCTTCTTTCTTAATAGCATTAGTGGGTACAATAATAACAGAAAAATTTGTTGTTAAAAAACTAGGAAGGTATGTAGCTAAAACAAGAGATGATTTAGGACAAACTAAAGAAATAGAATATCTTGATTTACAATATGAAGAAGAAAAGAAAACAAAAGAAGAAGCATTACAAAAGAAAGGTTTAAAATCTGCTAAAATAGTAGGTATAATCGTAATAATTCTTTTTGTATATATGATAATTCCAGGTCTTCCTTTATCAGGAATGTTACTTGATTTAAATGAAAGTGCTTATGTTGATCAGTTATTTGGTAAAAATTCATATTTTCAAGATGGTTTTACTTATATGATGAGTATATTTTTTGGAATAACAGGAATAGCTTATGGTATAAGTGCTAAAACAATCAAAAGCGATAAAGATTTATTTAATAAATTAAAAGAAAGCTTAAGTGAACTAGGAATAATTCTTGTCATGATATTTTTTGCTTCACAATTCATTGCTATATTTAAAGAATCAAATATAGGAACAGTAATCGCTGCAACTATGGCTAATATGTTACAAAGCTTGCCTTTTAGTGGCGCAGCATTAATAATCGTGGCAATCATTTTAATTGCTATATCAAATATTTTTGTAACAGGTTCTATAGCAAAATGGGTAATATTTTCATCAACTATGGTGCCAACATTTATGCAACTTGGTATAGCTCCTCAATTTACACAATTTATATTTAGGGCAGCAGAATCTATGACTAATGGAATTACACCACTTCTTGCATATTTTGTTGTTTACTTAGGATATATGAATATTTATAATAAAGATTATGAAAAACCAATTACAATAAGAAAAGGATTATCTATTATGATGCCATATTTTATAGGAATTTCCTTAACATGGTTGTTTATTATTCTAATGTGGTATATAATAGGACTTCCACTTGGCCCAGGAGTTTACCCAAGTTTATAATAAGGAGGAAGATTTATGAGTTTAAAAGCTGGTATTGTAGGACTTCCAAATGTTGGAAAGTCCACTTTATTTAATGCCATTACAAAGAAAAATATTTTAGTAGCAAATTATCCTTTTGCTACAATTGAACCAAATGTAGGAATAGTAACAGTTCCCGATGAAAGATTAACAAAATTGGAAGAAATATATATTCCTGAGGAGTTAAAACCTGCAACATTTGAATTTGTTGATATAGCAGGAATAGTAAAAGGGGCATCTTTAGGTGAAGGCCTTGGAAATAAATTTTTATCTCATATTCGTGAAGTTGATGCTATTGTTGAAGTTGTAAGATGTTTTGATGATAAAGAAATAACACATGTTGATGGAAGTGTTGATCCTATAAGAGATGTTGAAGTAATTAATTTAGAATTAGCCCTAGCAGATTTAGAAATCATAAATAATAGAATAGATAAAATAAAGAAAAAAGCAGAAACAACGAAAGAAAAAGAAACTGTTTTAGAATATAATGCTCTTACTAAGGCCAAAGAAGCTTTAGAAAAGGATATTCCCTTAAGATTGGTAGATTTTACAAAAGATGAAATGTTTGCTATAAAAGGATTTAACTTTTTAACATTAAAACCACATATTTATTTAGCTAATATAAGTGAAAATGAAATAAAATTAGAAAATGATTATGTTAAAAAATTAAAAGAGTATGCTAAAGGTGAAAATTCTAAGGTAATTGTGGTATCTGCTAAAATAGAAAGTGAACTTGCTGAACTAGAAGATAGTGATAAGGAAGAAATGTTAAAAGATTTAGGTATTGAAAAAAGTGGTTTAGATAAGTTAATTGAAGAATCATATAATTTACTTGGATTAAAAACATATTTTACATGTGGTCCTAAAGGAGTTAAAGCATGGACTTATAAAGATGGAATGAACGCTAAAGAATGTGCTGGAATTATTCATAGTGATTTTGAAAAAGGATTTATAAAAGCAGAAGTAATAAGCTATAATGATTTAATTGAAGCAGGATCAGAACTTAAAGTGAAAGAAAATGGCAAATTTAGAATTGAAGGTAAAGAGTATTTAATGCAAGATGGAGATATTTGTCATTTTAGATTTAATTTGTAAATGAATGAAAATTATGATAATTTTAAATCCTATTTTACAAATGAAGATGAATTTAATTCGTGGTATGAAATAGTTAAGGATATATTAAATAATGAAGAGTTTAAAAAAAGAGTGTATTTTAAACATCATGAAAAACAAAGTTTGTATACGCACTCTCTTTTAGTGTCAATTTTTGCTTATAAATATGCTAAAAAGCATCATGCTGATTATAAAGTTTGTGCCATTGCAGGTCTTTTACATGATTTTTATACTCATGCTTGGCAATATAGTAAAGATTTAGATAATTTAGATAAAAAGTACAGTGAAAATTTAAAGAAAAAAAAGAAATTTTCAACATTACATGCATTTATACATCCATATGAAGCACTTATTAATAGTAATACTTATTTTAGTAATCTTATGAATGAAAAAGTAGAAAATGCAATACTTGTTCACATGTTTCCCCTTTCTTTGTTTAATAAAGTAAAACTTCCTAAATATAAAGAAAGTTGGATAATAACATATATAGATAAGGCTGTATCTTTAAAAGATTTACCTAACATAAAAGAAGTACCTAAGTATTTAGGATTAAAAAATATTAAAAATAAATTCAAAAAGTAGAATTTATTTTTTATTTTTAAGTAATATGTGATAAAATATACTTATAGGTATTTATGAAGGAGGATGTATATGGGTATACTTAAAGTATTTGATCATGAATATAAAGAATTAAAAAGGTTTGAAAAAATTGTAGAAGAAATTGATGCTTTAGAAGAAGAATATAAAAAATTAAGTGATGAAGAATTAAAACACAAAACTGTAGAGTTTAAAGAAAGACTTAAAAATGGTGAAACTTTAGAAGATATTAAAGTTGAAGCTTTTGCAACAGCTAGAGAAGCTTGTGCAAGAGTAATTGGTGAAAGACCATATAAAGTTCAATTATTGGGTGGTTTAGCGATTCATTATGGTAATATAGCAGAAATGAAAACAGGTGAAGGTAAAACATTAACATCAGTTATGCCTGCGTATTTAAATGCTCTTGAAGGAAATGGGGTTCATATAATTACAGTTAATGAATACTTGTCAACTCGTGATAGTAATTGGATGGGAGAAATTCATAGGTTTTTAGGTTTAACTGTAGGTTTAAATTTAAGAGAATTATCATCAAAAGAAAAACAAGAACAATACGCTTGTGATATTTTATACACAACAAATAATGAAGTTGGTTTTGATTATTTAAGAGATAATATGGCTATTAGAAAAGAAGATAGAGTACAACGTCCACTTAATTTCGCTATTGTAGATGAAGTTGATTCTGTATTAATAGATGAAGCAAGAACTCCTTTGATTATTTCAGGAGGTACTTTAGAAAATAAAAATTTATATATCGAAGCAGATAGATTTGTAAAAACATTAAAAAAGGAAAAAGATTATATAATTGATGAAAAAACAAAAAAAGTAAATCTTACTGATGAGGGTGTAAAACTTGCTGAAAATTATTATCATATTAGTAATTTATATGATATGGATAATACTAGTTTAGTCCATTTTATAAATCAAGCATTGCATGCAAATTATTCTATGAAAAATGATGTTGATTATGTAGTTCAAAATGGTGAAATTATAATCGTAGATCAATTTACTGGTAGATTGATGCCAGGAAGAGCATTTTCTGAAGGGTTACATCAAGCTATCGAGGCTAAAGAAGGTGTTGCAATCGAACAAGAAACAAAAACACTTGCTACAATAACATTTCAAAATTTATTTAGAATGTATAAAAAATTAAGTGGTATGACAGGTACTGCAAAAACAGAAGAAGAAGAATTTAGAAATATATATAATATGTATGTAATTACTATTCCTACTAATAGACCAGTTCAAAGAATTGATATGCCTGATCTTATTTATGCTAATAAAAATGCTAAGTATAATGCTATTGTAAAAGAAATAGAAGAACGTCATAAAAAAGGACAACCAGTTTTAGTGGGTACAATAGCTATTGAAACGAGTGAAGAAATAGGAACTTTACTTCGTAAAAAAGGTATTCCACATGAAATATTAAATGCTAAAAATCATGCTCGTGAAGCTGAAATAATAGCAAAAGCTGGAGAAAAAGGTGCAGTTACAATTGCAACTAATATGGCAGGTCGTGGAACAGATATTAAATTAGGAGAAGGAGTAAAAGAACTTGGAGGACTTTGTGTACTTGGTACAGAAAGACATGAATCAAGAAGAATCGATAACCAACTTCGTGGTAGAAGTGGACGTCAAGGAGATCCAGGTTTCTCTCAATTTTATATAGCTATGGATGATGACCTTATGAGAAGGTTTGGTTCTGATAGAATTAAAATGATTATGGAATCAACTGGTATGCAAGATGAAATGGCTATAAGAAGTAAGATGTTTAGTAAATCTGTTGAATCAGCACAAAAAAGAGTTGAAGGAAATAATTTTGATAATAGAAAACATATTTTAGATTATGATAATGTTGTAAGTACACAAAGAGAAAGTATTTATAATAAAAGAAATGAAATATTAGATAAAGAATCAGTACATGAAGATGTACTAGAAAGTATGAAAAATCATGTTGTTGATATTGTTGAATCTCACCTTGATGAAAAAGATAATCTAAAAGAGGAAGATAAAAAAGATATTATAGATTACATTAATAATAATTTATTAAGAAATAAGGTAAAAGAAAAAGAACTTGAAGGTAAAAATGTTGATGAAATAATTTCATTATTAAGTGATAAAGTAGTAAGTGAATACGAAAATAAAATAAAAGATTTACCAATTGAAATAACTAATGAATTTGAAAAAGTAATAAGTTTAAATGTTATTGATAAATATTGGATGGAACAAATAACAACAATGTCACATTTAATGGAAGGTATTGTTTTAAGACAATATGCTCAAGATAATCCACTTCGTGCTTATACGATGGAAGGTTATGATTTATATGAAAAAATGTTAGAAAATATTGATAAATATATAACATTATATCTTTTAAGAGCAGAAATAAGACAAAATGTTGAAAGAAAACAAGTTGTAAAACCAACTGGTACAAATAGAAGTGATGAAACTGCTAAAGTTCATACTAAAGTAAAAAAAGAAAAAATAGGTAGAAATGATCCATGTCCTTGTGGAAGTGGCAAAAAGTACAAAAACTGTTGTGGTAAATAACCTCGCAAACCCTTATAAAATAAGGAATTGTTAAAAATAGAAAAAATGATAAATTTGTCCACAGATGACAATTTGTCCACGATTTGTCCACATAGCATAAATAATGTGGACAGAATTAAAAAAATAAGTAAAAAGGATGCAGACAATATTTTTAAATGCCGACATCCTTTTTGATTGTAGTG
>ERZ779737.917-NODE-917-length-24831-cov-3.410680_pt1 | contig 24831 bp, 23 predicted proteins | sample MGYA00511889_ERZ779737 | MGnify/ENA primary metagenome ERZ779737 (study PRJEB29588, sample SAMEA2163575) | human gut metagenome | biome: human gut; feature: human-associated habitat; material: faeces | place: Denmark | collected 2008/2010 ... | reverse complement strand
TCTTCATATAGTTGTTTAAATGTCATACTTGTAACATTTATTTCTCTAGATTGATATCCAACTAAGAAATCTCTTTCAGCTTTTAAAGATTCAGTTCTTGTCATATAACTTTTAGACATATATGCCTTTGTTCTTCCATCAACTTTTATTTTGTCATAAAAATACCAACGTCTACCATCTTTGGTAGCTCTTTCTTTTGGTAACTGTAGTACAGCCATTATTTATACCTCCTTATATTGCTATACCGAGTTACCTCTTATACAACTCCAATATAGCACAAAAACAAAAAAAAGTCAGGTTATATGCCCAACTTAATAATTTTTTCTAATCTATCAATATCTATTTTTAAAATATCAACAACAGCTTGCATAGGTAAATCATTACCTGGAATAAAATATCCCTCGTTTATTAATTTATCTTTAATTTGTTTTTTTACATCTAATGCTTTATTTCTTCCACATCCTAATAACTTCATTAGATCAGTTAGGTTACACCATTGTTTAGTTATTATTTTTAATGTATCTTCTGCATTCATATTATTCACCCCCCTGTGATTTCATCAATTAATTTTTGCATATATGCTTGTTCTTCTGGTGAAGCTTCTTCACTTTCAATTTTTTGTCCATTCCAATATCCATCACCATAAAGTGGTGGTTCTTTATTAACTTCTAAATCATTTATTTTTAAAATATGGATATAGTTTTGTCTATGACCATTTTTATCTATGTAACCTTTAGGTATTCCTTCTACATAAACATCTTTATCAACTCTTAATTCAATCTTGTATGTATATTCAATATACATTCTTGCACTAAAAAAGGATAGGTTAGTCCTATCCACACCATTTTTATCCTTATATTGTTCTTTCTGACATATATCAAACCAGATATAGTCTTTATCTACATTATCTCTAATACTTGTTATATATCCATGATATTTTATATAGTCTACTAAATCTTTCATACCGAAACCTCCTTTACCTTTTACTAAGGCCTTTGTATAACTATTATATTTATATATTATCTTTATTTATTATGTTAGATAAATTGTTCTATCAAGATAGAATATTCTTTCTATTATGTAGGAAATTTATTTCTAATATATATCTTCCTTTTAAAACTTCTAGGATGTTCTATAATTATGTAATTCTTATTAACAAGAGTTCTTAATAAAGAAGATATAGTTCTTGTAGTACATTTTAATTTTTCTGCATAATATTTATTTGATCCAAATGCATATCCTTTTTGGTTTGAATTAGATAATAGGAGAGTAAAGAGCACGATTGTGCTCTTACTCAAATTATCATTCAAAAGATCATAATACATTTTTCCATGGCTCTTGCTCACTTTGTAATCGTTTCCTTTCTCTTTGAATCGCTTTGTCTTTAACTGAATCTTTAAATGCTTCAGCTGATTCATTCATATATTCAGCTAATGCAACTTCAATACAATAAGTCATAAAATCATTAATACTTATTCCTCTTGCTTTAGCTTCTACTTTTAATAAATCAAATACTTCTTTTCTAATTCTAATTAGATATCTGTGCATATAATCACCTCCTTAATCTTCTAATTTGTACTTGCTTAATTTAGATTTAAATTTATTTAAAGCTTTGCTTTCTTTTGGATTAGTTATTTTGTCCCATTCAAAATCAGAATAGATTTGTTCAAGTAGTGCAACAATGTAGCAACTCTTAGAATAAATTCTATCTAGTAGAGAATTAGTCCTATCAATTGTCTTAACTAGATTCATATTATTTAATCCTAGTGATACTAATTGACTAACTGCTTCAGAGTAACTAATTTTCTTTAAATTAGAATATTCTTGAATTTGATCGTCAATATCAAACGCAATTGATATATGAGTTCTTCTTTTTGTCATAAAATCACCTCCTTTCTATATCCCACGTATGGGATTCTCTATCACACTAATTAGCTATTTTTAATAACTAATTATGTAAGAGCATAAGAGATTGATATCACCACAACAAAAAAAGCCTTATAAATAAGACTTTCTTGTGATATCAAACTTATTTTGTACTTGCAAAATTGGGGGATTAACTGTGTTCCTCAATTAATCATATATATTGTAATTTCGTTATTGTATAGTGTTAACTATATGGGATTCATTATTTCTTTCATCTTTTATACCTCCAAATCTTTGGGACAATAAAAAAGAAGATGTGAATTCATCTTCTCCGATATTTTTTCTTATTATACTTATTTTACCATATTGAAATTCAAAATGGAAGTGCATTTACCTGGTGAATTTCAGTTGTTTTTCAGTTGTTTTTCAGTCTTTTTTTTGTTCTTTTTTTGTGTTTTTTTCGTTCTTTTTTGCTCACAAGGCCTTATTTTATAAGGATTTGTACTTTTTTGTCGAAAACTGTCGTTTTTAGCTCCATATGAAAATTTTTAGTTTTATTTCATATAATACAATTTTATCACGATAGTAGAGTACCTTTCAATTGTCCTTTTCCGTACTTTTTACCCTTCCTTTTGGGTATCCTTTTCCGTACTTTTTCCGTACCTTTTAGTTAAATTAATTCTATTTTACAATATTTTATCACTTTAAAATGTGATTACAAGTGGTGAATTACATAGGTGGATAGAGTGGTTAATTTTTCAAATTTCCCCTTATTTTATAATTAATTTAAATTAAAGGAGAGAATGAAAAAATAATAAAAAAGCCGGATAAATGCCTGACAAAAAGCCGGATATATGATATTATTATTATGGGTGATATGATGATAAAAGTAGCAACAGTATTTAGTGGAATAGGTTCACCTGAATGGGCATTAAAAAGAATAGGAGTAGATTATAAACTTATTTTTGCCTGTGATAATGGAGAAAGAGAATTAAAAGAAACTAAAGAAGAAATAGAAAAAGAGTTAAAAAAATTATCTGATGATGAAAAAAAGTATTATATCGATAATTTATATGATAAAACTGGTAAAGTCAATTATATGCAACAATCTTATATGGCTAATTATGAAATTGATAATGAAAGTTTTTATCAAGATATAAGATTTTTAGATGGCAATAAATATAGAGGCAAAGTAGATTTATTTGTTGGTGGAAGTCCATGCCAATCATTTTCTATAAGTGGTAAAAGGCTTGGATTTGAAGATACTAGAGGTACTTTGTTTTATGAATTTGCTAGATTAGTTAAAGAAATACAGCCTAAAGTATTTATATATGAAAATGTTCCTGGAATGTTGAATCATGATGGAGGCAAAACTTGGAAAGTTATTTCAAGTGTGTTTGATCAACTAGGTTATAAATGGAGAATGTTTAAGTTATCTGCTAAAGATTATGGCATACCTCAAAATAGAACTAGAATATATGTGGTTGCAATTAGAAACGATTTAAATATTTTGCCACCTTCTGATATTCCTAAAATAGAATTAGATAAAACTATGAAAGATTTATTAGAAAAGAAAGTTGATTATAGTTATTATCATGGTGAAAAAGGTTTTAAATGGATTACAAAACCTTTAAGTCTAAAGAAAAGAGTAAGTATAAATTCAGATATTGCTAGAACACAAGCAGCTAATCAACAATTTAATTGGTGTGGGGATATGATATTTGAAAAGTTTAATTCTAATAAGAAATATCCTAATAATGTATATGTTGGTGAGTACAATGGAGAAAAAGGTGTTGCAAGAAAATTAACACCTAGGGAATGCTTAAGAATAATGGGATATGATGATGATTTTAAAATTGTAGTTCCAGATCAACAAATGTATAGACAATGTGGTAATTCAATAGTCGTTAATGTATTAGAAGCCATAATAAAAGAAATTCTTAAAACAGATGTATTTAAGGGGGAGAATAATGATTAGATTAGCAACAATATTTAGTGGTATTGGATCCATTGAATGGGCACTAAAAAGAATGAATTTAGATTATAAAATAGTATTTGCATGTGATAATGGCGATATAGAATTAAAGGATATAGATGAAGATGCAGTTAAGAAAAAAATGTTTTCTTTAAAAACTATAGAAGAGCAAAAGAGTTTTGAAGAAGAATTATTTAGTAAAGTTAAAAAAACTAATTTTGTTAAGAAAACATATTTTGAAAATTATGATATTGATGAAAAAGATTTTCATTATGATGTTAGATTCTTGGATGGAACAAAGTATAAAGGTAAAGTTGATCTATTTGTTGGGGGAAGCCCATGTCAAGCATTTTCAATAATGGGTTACCAAAAAGGATTTGAAGATACTAGAGGTACTTTATTTTATGAATATGCTAGATTAGTTAAAGAAATTCAACCTAAAGTTTTTATTTTTGAAAATGTTCAAGGATTATTAAAACATGATAATGGAAAAACATGGGAGATAATACAAAAGGTTTTTAACAGTTTGGGCTATAATATTTCTTTTAGAGTTATGGATTCTAAAGATTATGGTATTCCACAGACAAGAAGAAGGCTGATAGTTGTTGGATTTAAAGATAAAAGCAAAAATATTGCAGAACCAAGAAAAAAGAATCTTAAATACACTCTTCAAGATTTTTTAGAAACTAATACAAAATTTGGAAATTTAATCTCAAAAGATGGTAAAATAGAATTAAGTAGGGGAACTAGTGATATAGATGATAAATATTTCCTAAGTGAACTAGTATATAAACATGTTATGTCTACTGGAACAAAGAATTATTATACGAAACCAGAAGTCGATTTATCGATAGCTAGACCTTTATTAGCTACAATGCATAAAATGCATAGAGCTGGTGTAGATAATTATGTTACATATAAAAACAAACTTAGAAAACTTACTCCAAGAGAATGTATGCGATTAATGGGATATGATGATACATTTAAAATAGCTGTATCTGATACACAAGCTTATAAGCAGGCTGGAAATAGTATTGTAGTAGATGTTATGATTGCAATAATGAAAGAAATTTTAAAAGTTGAAGATTTTAAATAGGAGGATTATATGGAATTATTTAAAGTTGATCTTGCAAAATATTATGATGCAAAAGCAATAAAAAGAATTTTGCAAATTATTAAAGAAAATAACAATGTTATTCCATTAGTGGAAGCAAAACTTTTAGAGGAAGGAATTTTTGATTCTAATCAAGATAACTTTTTCTTACGTAATAAAGCTACTTACTTAAGAGAATTTGGTGTGTATGATACAAATATTACTGAGGTTGGACAATTATATTTAAACGGAGAAATTTCTGAAAAAGAATTGGCACTTTTATTTTTGATAAAACATTGTAATGAAGATAATGATGAACTAATAAGGCCTTTTGAAATACTAATTAAGGTAACAAAGTTATTAAAAGCTAATGGAGAATCAACGCTAATTTCAAGAGAAGAATTTTGCTATATATTAGATACTATAAAAGATAATAAAAATGAGACAATTCAAAGTGCTACTTCAAAGATAATTAATAATAGAAAAAATAATTTTCAATATGAACAGTTATCAAGCAATAGTACGAGATATTATAGGCAATGGCAACTTGTTATTAATGAAAGTGGCTTACAAGTGCCTACTGATTTAAATAATATAAATATTGATGTAGATAAGGAAATTATTAATTATATTTTATTTTATTATAAGAATGTAGCTCCATCAACTGAGCAGTATTATGATTTTAATGATCCTTTTGTTAATTTTATACAATTTCCTTTAAAGAATAATGCAACACAAACAGAAATAATACATAATCGTAGAGACTACATTAATTTTTATCCAAGCATCGTTTATAATTATTTATTTTTTGGAAAGAGTTTAAGAGATATTGAAAACGAAGTCGTTTTATTAGATAAAACACAAAACGGTGATTTGGCAAAAAAAATCTTAAATGGATTAAATATTAATAGTGATACAACAAATAAAGGAATGTATAGCCCATTTGAACATTATAGTGGTTTAATAATATCAAAGTTAAAGTATTCTAATGATAATATATATGCTGAATTGGCTAAGATGATAGATAAATATATAAAAACGGATTATAGAGGTGAGTATTCAATGGATAATGTTGATATATTAGAAAAAATCAAAATTAAATATTTTGAGTTAGAAGAAAATGAAGATTTCCAAAAAGAACTTCAAAATCGAAAAGAAGTATTAGAAAAATTTAAAAGCATTTTTAGTATAGATCATTTAAAAAATATGACATTAGAGGATTATGATTATCCTAAGTATTTAGATGAAGAAAAGTATTATAAATCATTAATGTATTTTGTAGAAAAATCTAAATCTGGATTACCTCTTGGTGCAAACAAAAATAAATATTTTATTTATGATAAAAATTTGCCAGATGATGCTGATACTAAATATAGTGTAATTAAATGGATTAAAGATTTATATCCTCAATTGAGCGTAGAAGATATATTTGAATTATATAAAGAGGAATTAGTAAATTTTGTAACTAATTTTGATAAAAACACTTATTCTAATGATTTAAAATTTTTATCATCAAATGAAACTATTAAAACTCAATTAATTAGATTTTACTATCCTGGGACTTTACTATATCTTGTTTCAAATGAAATATACAATTCAATTTTTAATCAATTAGGTATAAAGTTAGATAAAAATTTTGATTCAATACAAAAGAATCTTCTATTATTAGATACTTTTAAAGAAAAAGATGATTTCTTTAAGTCAGCTGATATAGAAATTCTAAGTTCGGCAATTTATAAAGTTTGGACTGAAATCAATGCTGTTAAGAATGAAAAACAAATTGACACTAGTTCAGTTAGCACTGAAGCAATAATGGAAAACATTTATCAAGATAATGATTTGATAAATGACATAATAGAAGTTTTATACGATAAGAAAAATATTATTTTAACAGGAACACCTGGAGTTGGTAAGACTTTTACTACAAATGATTTAATAAAATTACTTGAATTTAAACATAAGGGTAAACTAGATAGTGATTATGAAAGTAGAATAAAATTCACACAATTTCATCAAAGTTATGGTTACGAAGAATTTGTTGAAGGAATGACACTTAATAATAACAAATTAGAACCAAAAATTGGTATATTCAAATATTTGGTTGATTCTGCATTAAAAGATGAAGAAAACAATTATTATATGATTATAGATGAAATCAATAGAGGTAATATATCTAAAATATTTGGTGAATTATTGATGTGTATTGAGGATGATAAGAGATCATCAAAATATGCAGTAACTCTGATGTATTCTGATACTGAAAAAGAAGCAACTTTCTATGTTCCTAAAAATGTATATATAATTGGGACAATGAATACTGCTGATAGATCATTAGCACAAATTGATTACGCACTTAGAAGAAGATTTTCATTTTTCAATTTAAAACCTGCTTTTGATAATAATAAATTCTTGAATTCATTAAATAATTGTGAAATGAAAGAACAAATTGTTAAAACTATGAAACATATTAACAAGATTTTATCCGATACATTTGGAAATAATAATTTTGATATTGGACATAGTTATTTTGCCAAAAATCCTGAAACAATAGATAGCGATAAATTTAGAAGAATTTTAAAGTATGATATTATTCCTTTAATTTTCGAATATATGAATGATATGGATGAAAAAGATATAATTAGAAAGTTTAGTACTAGCGATAATGATTGTAAAATATTTAATGATTTATTAAGTGAGATGGATTCATCAAATGAAGATTAAGAATAGTGGGTCAATAGAAAAATTTAATCCGAATGTTTTAAAAAATATGATTCTATTTTCAATTAGATCTAAACGTGCTTTTACTTTTCAAAAAGATATAATGACGTTTGAAAAGGAATCTACAGTTTATGAATTTATAGCTAATTTTTATCTTGATGAGGTAAAAAAAATAATTATGACAAAGCCAGCTAAAAAATATAATGAATTAACCGATGATTTATATTATGTTAAAGGCAAAATTAATATAAAGAAAACAGTTTTAAATACTAACAACCGAGTTAATTGTACTTTTGGAGAACTATCATTAAACAATCAACTTAATAGAATAGTAAAATATATATTATATTATCTATATAAAGATGAACAATTGAAAAGTAATAAAAGTTTAAGTAGAAAAATTATTAATGAATACTATTTCTTTGAAAATGTTGATTTGGTAGATGTATCAATTAAAGATATTCTAGGGATTAGACTTAATAAGGATAATATGAATTATGAAACATTACTTTTATTATCTAGATACATTATTGGATGTATAAAATATAGCGAAAATACAAAAGAAAAATACATAGATATAGATGCTGAATTGTGGTGGGTATATCAAGAATTCATTAGAAATTATTATGATTACTACAAAGAAGATCTACATATTAAGAATGTTTCGCCTTCAAAATATGAATGGAATTTAGAACCTATTTTAAGTGCTAAAAATGAATATCTTCCAAAGATGAGAACAGATATTGAAGTTAATTCATTAGATCAATACTTGATAATTGATGCTAAATGTTATGAAAATTCACTACTTGAATATTATGGAAAAAAAATATTTCATTCAGAAAATTTATATCAAGTAAAATCCTATTTAGATGTATATAAAATGAAAAATCAAGAATCAAATAAACGATTAAGAGGTATTTTAATTTATCCGTTTAATCATAAAACAACTTTAAATGCTGGTAACAATATTTTTTATGATAAAGATGAAGATTATACATTGGAAATCTATACAATTGATTTTAAGAATGACTGGGATAAAGTATGTGAAGATTTAAATTCTATAATTTTAGAAAAAGAATCGTATGATTATATTTTAAGAACATTTAAAAATGAAAATTAATGTGTTATAATATTTATAGTTGAGATATCATTATTATGATATCTTTTTTTCTTTATAGGAGGTAAAAATGAAAGATATATTTGATTTTATAAATAATAATGCAATAGCTGCTTCTTTAATTACTTTATTTATTACTACAATAATCCAAATCGCATTTAGGAAGAGCGATAGAAAATATAATGAAAAGCAAGAAAATAAAAAAGAAAGAAAACAACAATTTTTGAATAAAGCTGAATTTCATATAGAAGAAAAACAGTGGGATTCTAAGGAAGAACCTGATATCCGTTTGTTTATGACTGATTTTAAAGCTTCTATCAATGATAAAAAGGATGTAGAATTCTATTACAGTAAGGATATATTAAAGAAGGAGAAATACAAGCATTTAAGATTTTATATTAAAAATATAGGAAATGCTGATGTTAATCAATTGGATATTTGTGCAACCGCTCAAAAGAATACAATGTTATGTGATATAGATGAAGTTGAGTTCTTAGTTGATAATAAGTTTGTTAACTACAGTATTTGTTATGATAGAAAGATACTAAAAAATGGCATTATATTGATAGATATTGCTTATTTGGAAAACAGTAAAATATGTAATATGTTTAGTGGAGAGTTAGCATTAATTTTTAGGGATTCTTATGGTAATTTATATGAACAACCTTTATTTATTCAACAAAGAAATCTATATGAGCCACATTTTATATCATATAATGAATTTAAAATTTATACATCCACGGTTTTTTAAAGCACTAGAATGCTTTAAAAAACCGTGGATGTGGTAGTGAGGTATAATATGAAAATTAATATAAGTAATTATAAAAATATAGAAGAATTAAAGCTTGAAATAGAAGATAATAAAGTTAATCATATTTTTGGTATTAGCGGAAGTGGTAAAAGTTCAATTGCAAAAGCATTATCGTCTCAAGTGACTGATGACGATGTTAAAGTGGGTAAAAAAATTGAAGAATGTATAATTAAAGTTGATGATAAAGAAGTAAACTGTTCAAATTTTAGTATTTTTGATTTAGAAAGTTCAAAAAATATGATATTTAACAATGGACAAGATGAAAATATATACGAAATATTATTTTCGGATAATAAGGATTTGTTAGAAACAATTGAAGATTGCAATTTATTATTGAATAAGTTTGAGGACTTCAAAAATATTTTGTTAGAATATAAAAATAAAATTGATACAATAATTAGTCATTTTGATGTTAAATTAAAATTAAATAATACCTCATTTAGTAGCACAAGTAAGCTGGTAAAATTAACAAATGAATTATCATCAATTAAATCAAATAAATTTATAACTATAATAAATAAAAAAGGGCCTGACTTTATTACATGGCTTAAGTCTGGTAAAAACTATGAAATAGATAATATTTGCCCATATTGTGAGAAAAAGATTAGTGAGAGAAGAGATAAATTTATAACTGAAATAATAAAGCTTACACCTAAGAACTTTGAAATCATAACAAAAGATAATCAATTTCTTGAAGAAGTTGGAATTAAGACGCCTAATTATAGACATTCAAGGGAAGTTGAAAGAGCAAAAAAAGAAATAATAGATTTATATTGCTTTAGAGATTATATTAGTAGCATAATAGAATTATTTGAGGATTATAAAACAAGTAAATTGGATATTAGTAAAATTCAACAAATTAAGATATCGAAAAAATTTGAAAAAGTATTCCCTAATCAAATTGAAATGATTAATGAAATTAATAGTAGTTTGAAGCAAATAAAAGTAAAACTTGGCAAAATAAAAACAGCATCGAACAAAATAATTAAAATTAATAAGAATAGAATTAATAAATATCTTAGTTTAATGGGAATTCCTTATGAGTTTTGTGAATCAAGCTTCGATGTTGATAAGCAAATTGCTTCATATTATTTATTTTTAAAAGAGGATGAAAAAAAATCTGATAGAAGAAAAGGTTTATCATACGGAGAAAGAAATATTATTTCTTTAATATTCTTTCTACTGGGTAATAAGAATAAAACATTGCTTATAGATGATCCAGCTTCATCATATGATGAATATAGAAGAAGTTTAATGTTTAAAATGTTATATGAGTTCAAAAATGATAGAACTATTATATTATTTTCTCATGATCAAGTTTTTGTGAAATTTGCAGCTCTTTATAAGTATTTAAATAAAAAGAATGAATCAAAAACTAATAAGTCTATAAGAGAAAATACAGGATGTATTTTACAATATTCAAATTATCAGCATAAGTCTATGCTCAAAGTTATAGACATTAAGGACTTTAGTCCTTTATACAATCAAGTATTAGAGTTTATTAAAGATAAAAAAATGACGTATTATAGAAAAATAATTAACATTAGAATTTTAAGTGAAATTGATAAAAATAAATCTGTCATGTACAAGAATGTATATAATTATTGTTCTGCTATATTGCATAATGTGAAAAAAGAACTTATTTATGAAGAATTAAAAAAAATAAATATTGATGAAGAAAAAATTATTGATTTGATTTTAGAAATATATGGTATTAATATAGAAAAAATTCCTAGTGACTACTTAAAAGAATTCAATATAAATGAACTATCGAATTTTGAAAAAATATATTATTATAGAGAAATGATAGGTAAGTATTCACCTATTTATGCTAAATTACTAAATATAAAAGATTTTCAAAAAGAAGATATAGATTTGTTAAAAACAGAATTTGATAATATTGTGCATTTGAATGATAAATTATTTGTATCACTAAATCCTTATAAATTTGATTATTTTTCTCCAATGATTTTTGATATTATTACAAATAATAAAGCCAGATAATAGATATCTGGTTTTTGTTTTTACATTAACTTTTACATTAACACTTATATGAATTATATTAAACTCTTATAAACTGAAGAGCACCCACAAAGCCTTATTTTATTAGGAACTTAAATTTTTGTATAAGAGATAACTCGCTTAAAAAATGAACCCCCTGAAGAGAACAGTCTCCTTGATTCAAAATATTTTAGTTATGAAGATACTAGTGTTATTAATGGGGTTACAATAAAAGATAAAGGTAAGTGTGCTGTATATTTACAAAATAATTGATCAGAAGAAGATGCAAATATATTATGTAGTGGAAATGCACTAGATAATGGTGTGACTTTAAAGAATAATGTGATGTTTGATTATATTTCAAAAGAAGATTATAAAAACGCTGGATTAGAAGAAACTTATGTTGATGGAATATCTATAACAGGATATAATGTAGATGGTGGGCTTGATGTAGTAATACCAAGTGAGATAGATGGTAAGAAAGTAGTTGGAATTGCTGATAATGCATTTACGACAGGAGACTATCCAAATTATGCTGGTTTAGGAATAACTTCAGTAGTAATACCGAATACAGTCAAGAGTATAGGATATATGGCATTTTATAAAAATCAATTAACATCAATTACATTTCCGACGACATCCTTTAGAATGCACTGTTATGCTTTTGATAAAAATCCAATTACTGATGATGAAACATTTGCGTATCCGGATAATGTTATACATGTAGAGTGTGCTCAATAATAAAATCACTAAAAATAGACATAATATTTGCCTATTTTTTTTTATTATGTAAATGGTGATAATATGAAAGTATATATAGATGTTATTTTATTTATAAATATATTCTTTGATTTTTTATTACTTTTATCAGTATCACTAATATTAAGAAGAAATGCAAAATTATATAGGATAATTTTAGGAAGTTTAATGGGTGGATTATCAATATTATTTTTATTTTTAAATATAAGTAAAGTTACGTTATTTTTCTTGAAATTAATTATTGCTATATTAATGATATTAATAACATTTTCATATAAAGATTTAAGGTATACACTTAAGAATCTCGTTTTTTTATACATTTCAAGTATTGTTTTGGGTGGTGCATTGTACTTTATTAATATAGAGTTTTCTTATAAGAATAAGGGGATTATATTTTATAATAACGGGTATAGTGTAAATATAATTACAATACTTATAACTTCTCCCATATTAATTTATTTATATATAAAAAATATGAAAGATATTAAGAATAATTATTCTAAATATTATAAGACTAACATATATTTTAAAAGTAATCATTTTATAGAATTAACTGGGTATATGGATACTGGAAACAATTTAACTGATCCATATAAAAAAAGAATGATTGTACTTGTTAGTAAAGAAAAAGTAAGTAAGTATATTAAAAATGAAAGAAAGTTATTAGTGCCTTATAATGGAGTAAGTAATGGATTATTAAGTTGTATAAGAATTAATTATATTAAAATTAATGATAAAATTTTTAAAAATGTACTTCTTGGACTAATAGATGACAAAATATATATAGATGGTGCTGATATTATATTAAATAATGGAATGGAGGATTTATGTTTAGAAGAATAATAGAGTTTTTGTTAAGAATATTTAAAAGAGAAGTATATTATGTAGGTAGTAGTGATATATTACCTGAACCATTATCTAGAATGGAAGAAGAAGAGGCTTTGGAACTTGCAAGGTTTGGAGATGAAATTTCTAAGAATAAGTTAATTGAGCATAATTTAAGATTAGTTGTATTTTTAGCTAAAAAGTATGAAAATACTGGTATTGATTTAGAAGATTTAGTAAGTATTGGTACAATTGGTCTTATAAAAGGTATTAATACTTATAAAATGGGTAAAAATATTAAACTTGCTACGTATGCATCAAGATGTATTGATAATGAAATACTTATGTTTTTAAGAAAAAATAAAAAAAGAAAAACTGAAATATCATTTGAAGATTCACTTAGTTATGATGCTGAAGGAAATGAGCTTCATTTAGAAGATGTACTTGGTACTGAAGATGATGTGGTTACAAAAGAACTTGAAAATAAAATAGAAAAAAAATTATTAATTGAGGAAATAGAAAAATTAAATGAAAGAGATAAAAAGATAATGATATTAAGATACGGGTTATTTGGGAACGAAGAAATAACTCAAAAAGATGTTGCCGATATGCTTGGGATAAGTCAAAGTTATATATCAAGAATAGAGAAAAAAGTAATTAAGAGACTAAAAAATATTGTAAAGATTTAGTCTTTTTTTAATTATATGTTTGATAATAATGTATCACGTGATATAATATGAAAAGAGGTGTGAATATGTTAGAAGTTAAGGGTTATAGTAAAAGTTATATCAAAGATAAAAAAATAGTTGATGATATTTCTTTTAAAGTTGAAGATGGTGATATCTTTGGTTTTGTTGGACATAATGGTGCGGGTAAAACTACAACTATAAAATCAATAGTAGGTATACTTGATTTTAATGATGGTGATATTTTGATTGATGGAGTAAGTATTAAAAAAGATCCAATTTCATGTAAAAAGAAAATGGCGTATATTCCTGATAATCCAGATTTATATGAGCATCTTACAGGAATTGATTATTTGAGCTTTATAGCTGACGTTTATGAAGTTGATGAAAAAAAGAAAGATGAACTTATTAAAAAGTATGCTTCTATGTTTGAAATAACAGATAGTTTAGGTAGTTTAATATCAACATATTCTCATGGTATGAAGCAAAAACTTGCTATTATAAGTGCATTAATTCATGAACCCAAATTATATGTATTAGATGAACCATTTGTTGGATTAGATCCAAAAGCAACGCATATATTAAAGGGTATAATGAAAGAAAAATGTAATGAGGGATGTGCATTCTTTTTCTCAACTCATATATTAGAGGTTGCAGAAAAATTATGTAATAAAGTAGCTATTATTAAATCTGGTAAATTAGTAGCTAGTGGAAATATGAAAGATATTGTTAAAGATAAGAGTTTAGAAGATATATTTATGGAGCTTATAGATCATGAATAATTTATTATTGTTAACTAAAATTAATCTAAAATCTATGTTTAAATCTAATAATAGTAAAAAGAAAAATAAAGGATTATTAGTATTCATATTGTTATATATATATTTTGCATTTTTAATATATCAGTATGCAAAAATATTAATGGAAGGATATAGTGTATTAAATGCTACTTATTTATTACTTCCACAATTTATGGTTATAACTTCTTTTATGATAATACTTACCAATATATATAGGGTAGGTGGAACATTATTTAATTTTAAAGATTATGATTTACTTATGAGTATACCAATTAAAAGAAGTATAGTTATATTAAGTAAAATAGTAATGCTTTATATAGTAAGCTTAATATATACATTTATACTTATGATTCCATCATTAATTGCATATGTAACAAATACTAGTGTAACAGGACAATTTTATATTTTCTATTTTATTACACTTTTTATAATACCACTTGTTCCACTTGTAATATCAAGCGTAATAGGTACACTTATTACTGCAATATCATCAAGATTTAATAAGAAAAACATAGTTAATTATATATTTACAATTTTATTATTTATTGGTGCGATGTACTTATCTTTTTCTCTTGAAAATGTAGGTTCAGTTGATATGGCTAATATAGGTAAAAGTATGGTTAATATGTTTAATAAGGTTTATCCACTTACAAATATGTATGTAAATATTATTAAAGAAGGTAATATATTATCACTTTTAATGTTTATATTAATACCAGTAGTATTATTTTATATATTTATATATTTTACAAATAAATATTATATTAAGATTAACAGTAATTTAAAAAGTTTTAAAAAGAAAAATAATTATGTTTTAATTAATAAAAAAAGTAATTCACAATTAATAGCATTATATAAAAAAGAAATTAAAAGATATTTTTCATCAGTAGTATATTTTACTAATACAGCAATGGGTTCATTAATGGTTACTTTTGGTATGATTGCACTTTTATTATTTGGAAAAGATAAATTAGCAGTATTTTTAAGCATTCCTGAACTTGCTAATTATATAACTGTATTGTCTCCACTTATTATATCTTCATTTGTAATGTTTAATATATCAACGCATTCATCAATTTCTATTGAAGGTAAAAACTTATGGATTATTAAATCTATACCAGTAGATACTAAAAAGATATTTTTAAGTAAAATAATGGTTAATTTAACAGTATTAATTCCAACTATATTAGTTAATAGTACTATTTTAAGTATATATTTAAAGCCTAATGCTTTAACTATTATATTAATGTATATAACACCACTTATATATGCACTATTTATATCAATATTAGGACTTATTATAAATATGCATTTTCCTATATTTGATTGGACTAGTGAGGTAAAAGTAATAAAACAAAGTTTAGCATCATTTTTAACACTTATGATAGGACTTGTTTTTGCAGTATTACCATTTATGTTTATTCCAAGTAATGGATATGAATTATATATATTATTAATTACTGGTATTATGCTTATTCTTACTATATTAAGTTATATTTATATGAATACAAAATGTGTAAAAATGTTTAGAAAATTATAAAGATGAATATTGATTATTCATCTTTATTAAGTTATATTATAAAAAAGAAAGGATTTACTAGTTTTAATTAGGGTTGTAATTATGAAAAAAATAGAATTACTCGCACCTGCGGGAAATATGGAAAATTTAATTTATGCGGTTGAAGCTGGATGTGATGCAGTATATCTAGGTTTAAAAAAATTTGGTGCAAGAGCATTTTCATCTAATTTTACTGATGAAGAAGTAGTTGAAGCAATAAATTATTGTCATTTAAGAGGGGTTAAAGTATATGTTACTTTAAATACATTAATTTATGATGATGAAGTTGATTCATTTTTAGAAAGTGTTGACTTTCTACATAAAAATAATGTAGATGCACTTTTAATTCAAGATATTGGTATGCTTGATTTAATTAGAAAGATGTATCCTAAGCTAGAAGTACATGCTTCAACACAAATGCATATTCATAATTTAGATGGTGTTAAAGTAATGGAAAAACTAGGCGTTAAAAGAGTAGTTTTAGCACGTGAAACATCAATTGATACAATTAATTACATTAAAAAGAATACTAATATTGAATTAGAAGTATTTATTCATGGAGCACTTTGTATTAGTTATTCTGGTGAATGTTTGATGAGTAAGTTTATTGGAGGAAGAAGTGGAAATAGAGGAGAATGTGCGGGTAGTTGTCGCATGTCTTATGATGTAGAAGATGAGAATGGAAGAAAATTAAATATAGATAATTATCCTATTAGTACTAAAGATTTGAATACTATTTATTATATAGATAAACTTATTGATAGTGGTGTATCATCTTTAAAAATAGAAGGAAGAATGAAAAGTAAAGAATATGTTTATATGGTTGTTAAATTGTATAGAGATACAATTGATAATTACTATAAAACAGGTGCATTGATTGTTAATGAAGATAATTTATTAAAATTAAAGAAAATATTTAATAGAGATTATACTAAAGGCTTTTTATTTAATATTAATAATGATGAGTTAATAAATGGTTATAGACCAAATCATATGGGCGTTCCTATTGGTAAAATAGTTTCATATAAAAATGGACACGCTTTTATAGAACTTACTGATAAATTAACTATTGGTTCAGGTCTTAGAGTAATTAGTAAAAATAATAAAGATGTAGGTATATTAGTTAATGAGTTTTATAAAAATAATAAATTAATAAAAACAGGATATAAAAAAGATATTATTAGTATAAAAGTACATGATAAAGTTAATGTAGGTGATACAGTAGTTATTACTAATGATAAAAGTATTAGTTTAGAAACAGAAGAATATATCAAAAATAATAAAAGAAAAATATTAGTAAGAGGAAGATTAGATGCTAATATAAATGGTATTACACTAAAAGTAAGTGATGGAGTTAATGATGTATGTGTTAAAGGAAAGAATGTTTTTAAATCGCTTTCTAAAGATACAACTAAAATAGATATAAGTACAAAATTAAATAAACTTGAATCTACAGTATATAAATTTGACAAACTAGAAATTAATATTGAACCAGGATTATTTATTCCTTTAAAAGAAATAAATAAACTAAAAAGTGAATTTGTTAGTGCATTAAATGAAAAAAGGTTATATAAAACTACTTATTTAAAAGAAACTTATAGTATTAATGTTCCTAATTTTAAAAAAGAAAAATTAAAAACTTGTTATATACATGATGGTAATAAATTAAACGAGAACTATGATGTAGTTTATAATGATATTGGTCCATATATAAAAGTATTAGGAAGAGTAATGGATAAGTATGATACTTTAGATAATGTTATGATAGGCGAAATAGGTGGATTTAATAAATGTAGTAATGTAATAACTGATGTGTCTTTTAATGTAGTTAATTCATATTCAGTAGCATTTCTTCATAGTATGGGTGCACGCGTAGTAACACTATCTTATGAGCTTACTTTTGATGAGATTAATAATTTAATAATCAATTATAAAAAAAGGTATAAAAAAACACCTAATTTAGAGTTAATAGTATATGGTTATCCAGTTATAATGTGTTCTAAATATAGTTTAAATAAAGAATATAATAAAGATATTTTATACTTAAAAGATAGATTTCAAAATAAATTTAAAGTAATTACAAAAGATAATATTATGTATATATATTTTTATAAGAAAATAGATGAGTTTGATACTAAATATTATGATATTGGGGTAAATAGATTAAGATATAATCTCGATTATTGACAAAAAAAATAACTATAGTATAATATTAGAGCAAAGGAGTCATTATGAATAAAGAAAATGAAATAATAAAAACAGATGTTAAAATCACAAGAAGAATAAATGAAGACCCTGAATATATGAAAAGAATTATTAAAGCTCATCAAGCAGTAACAACGCTTGAAATAACAAATAGTATTATGTTTGCTGAATATAGTGTATATCTAGAACAATTAAAAGATGTAAATTATTTAGAAGCAACATACTATAGAAGAGTTTCAAATGATGAGTATGAAGATAAAATATATAAACTAGCAGGTTTAGAACTTCCAAAGAGAAAAGCAAAAATATTTGATATATCAAGTTTTATGTAAAAAGAAGAAAAACTTCTTTTTTTTCTTTACAACGATAAAAAAATGTAGTAAATTAGCATTGGAAGTGGGAGGGAGTATAATGTTAAGAATTTATAAAACAATGGATGAAAAAGGATTGTTTAAAGAAATTGATAAAATAGAAAAGGGTTGCTGGATAAATTTAGTAGATCCCTCTACGCAAGAGATAAATAATATAATAAATGCAGTAAAAGTTAATGAAGATTTTGTTAAATATGCACTTGATATAGAAGAAAGAGCAAGAATTGATGTTGAAGATAATCAAACATTAATAATAATAGATACACCAATAGTTGAGTCTAAAAGAAAAGAAATAAGAAGTGATTTTGCAACTATACCACTAGGTATAATAGTAGTAAATGATGACTATTTTATAACTATATGTAGTCAAAAAATAGATATACTAGAAGAATTTTACGAATCAAAAGTAAAAGACTTTTATACATATAAGAAAACTAGATTTACATTACAAATATTATATAAAATAGCTACTTATTATTTAATGTATTTAAAGAAAATAAATAAAGAAACAGATAAAGCAGAAATAAAACTACAAAATGATTTAAGAAACGAAGAATTAATGAAACTTTTATCACTAGAAAAATCTTTAGTATATTTTACTACTTCACTAAAATCTAATGAACTTGTGATGGAAAGATTATTAAGAGGCAGTTATTTAAAATTATATGAAGATGATAAAGATTATTTGGAAGATGCAATAATTGAAAATAAACAGGCAATAGAAATGGTTACTATTACAAGAGATATATTATCAGGAACAACAAATGCATATGCATCAATAATTTCAAATAATTTAAATATAGTAATGAAATTTTTAGCATCTGTTACTATAGTATTTTCAATACCTACAATAGTATCTGGTATTTGGGGAATGAATGTAAAAGGAATATTTTTTGAAAATAACGAGTATGGATTTATTATAGTAATATTTATAGCGTTAATACTTTCTTTACTTGCTTATATTTGGCTTAAGAAAAAAGATATGTGGAAATAAAAACAGTAAAAAATTACTGTTTTTTCTTTATCTTAGTATTAAAAGTATCATAAGGATCAAATTCTAACTCACTTTTCATTTTTAATTCATCGTCAAATATTAAATGCCTTAAATTTATTAGCTTAAACTTATTTTTTTCATCAAAAGTAATAGTAATATCTAAAAAGCCAGGATACATATCACCATGAGTAAATATATCACTTAAAGTAGGTAAGTAAAGCATACTATCTGATAATTTCATCATATGCCCATGACCTCTTAAAATTAAATTACTATTACTTCCTGTATATTTATAATCGCATACACTACCAAGAGGGTGTACAAGAGTTAAAGAGTCATTTTTAATTAAGATTTTAGCATTACCATACCCAATAGGAATAATACTATGTTTATAATTTTCAAGTACACATTTTAAATCAATACCCGATGTAAGAAGTGAATCTACATCATGATTACCTAAAAGTACAAATGTTAATATATTATTGCATTCAGGATATTTATCTAGTAAGTAATTAATTTGATCAAAGTGATTATCATGAATAGATGGTACACCAAACATTCCATTAACTAAGTCACCACCATTAATGATTATATGTATTTTATTTTTTATACAATAATTGTAAACTTGATTAAGTAAATCTATTCTTTCAAGAGAAGAACCTATATGTAAATCAGATATTATTACTGATCTAAATGTATTACTATCTATCTCTATTCTAGTATTATTACTTTTAGAAAAATTATAATTTAAATTATATCTTAAAGAACCATCATAAAAATATTTTTTATCAAAACTATATCCGTTATTTTTAAACTTTAACAATTCTTCATAAATCTCTTTATGAGTTAAATTTAATGCACTACTTATTTCACTAATAGATGCACCAGCTTTAATTAATTTAATAATATCTTTATTCATTATATACCTCTATTAATTTTTATAACATATAAATAAGAGTTATTCAACAAAAATAATTGTTTTGAATATTTTTTTGAATTTATGTATTGACAAAATAAAAAATGGTGGTAAAATCATATTTAAATTAGTTGTGGAGTTAGCGTATGAGAAAGTTTTGTAGAACAAAGACAATTGTAAGGAACACTAAAGTTGCTAGGGTAATAAAATTAACTAGTTGGTTTTCTTTTCGCTTCATCTGCTGCTTAGATTGTGAAATAAATAAGACGTCAAAAATGCAAAAACGCATTTTTGACGCCTTTTTTGTTATGGGGGTGAGTGTATGAATAATATAACATTACAAGATTTACTTAATAAACTTAAAGAATACAATTCAGAAGAAATTGAAATAGTAAAAAGGGCATTTTATTACGCTGATAGTTTACATTCGAATCAAATAAGACAAAGCGGGGAACCTTATATAATCCATCCACTTAACGTTGCTTACATACTGGCAGATATGCATGCGGATGGAGATACAATATGTGCTGGACTTTTACATGATGTTATAGAAGATTGTGATACTTCAAAAGAAGAAATTATAGAGACTTTTGGAGATGAGATTGCCGAACTTGTTTATGGAGTAACAAAAATAAGTAAAATTCATTTTTCTACAGAAAATGAGGCTTTAATAGAATACTATAAAAAGATAATTGTAGGTATGAGTGAAGACGTTAGAGTTATTATTATTAAATTATCCGATAGACTTCATAACATGAGAACACTATGGGCACTTCCTGAGGCAAAACAGAAACATATAGCTAAAGAAACCTTGGAAATTTTAACTCCAATTGCCCACCATTTAGGTATTCATAAATTAAAAAGTGAACTTGAAGATTTATCATTAAGATATTTAAAACCCGATGTATTTTATGACATAGCTGAAAAATTAAATAATACAAAATTAGAAAGAGATAAAGTAGTAGGGGATATGCTTGAATCAGTTACAAATCTATTAAAAGAGCATGATATACCACACGAAATAAAAGGAAGAAGTAAAAGTATTTATAGTATTTATAAAAAGCTAGAAAAAGGTAGAAAGTTTAGTGATATATATGATTTACTTGCTTTAAGAGTACTAGTTGATACAGAACAAGAATGTTATCAGGCACTTGGAATTATACATTCTAAATACAGACCTATTCCTAAAAGATTTAAAGATTATGTTGCAATGCCTAAACCAAATGGGTATCAATCATTACACACAACAGTATTTGGTATAGATGGTTATCTTTTTGAAATTCAGATAAGAACTCATGAGATGGATGAAATTGCAGAAAACGGTGTTGCTTCTCACTGGGCATATAAAGAACATAAGACACTAACAGAAGGGATTAGAACTTCTACCGAGGCAAAACTACAATTTTTTAAATCAATTATAGAATTAAACGAAGAAAAAATGAGTAGTGAAGATTTTGTAAATAGTGTTAAAAATGAAATACTTAATAATAATATATATGTTTTTACACCAAAAGGAGATATATTTGAACTTCCAAAAGGTTCAACTCCAATAGATTTTGCTTATAGAGTTCATACTAGAGTTGGTGAAACAACAGTTGGGGCCATTGTAAACAACAATATGGTTCCACTTAATTCAGAACTTAAAAATAATGATATAGTAAAAATTATAACTAATAAAAATTCTCCAGGTCCTTCAAAAGAATGGCTAAATATAGTTGCATCTACTCAAGCTAAGAATAAAATAAAAGCATTTTTTACTAAAAGTGAAAGAGATAGATATATAGAAAGAGGTAAGGATTCACTTGAAAAAGAAATGCGTAAACAAAAAATAGTATTTAGTGAATTTTTAAGTGAAGAAAATCTTAATATATTATTGTCAGAATTAAAGCTTATTGATTTAGATGAACTATACTTATCAATTGGTAATGGTAAATTTAGTGCAAGTTATGTAGTTAACTTATTAAATAAAAAAGAACAACCAAAAGAAGAAGTTAAAATTAAACATCCTGTTGCTACAATAGATAATAATATAATTGTAGAAGGAATAGATAAAGTAAGAGTTAATATTGCTAATTGCTGTAGTCCAATACCAGGAGACGAAATTGTCGGATATATTACTAAAGGTAATGGTATAAGTGTACATAGAAAAAGTTGCCATAATTTGGAATTTTTAGATAGCCGAATGATCAACGTAAAATGGAATAATACAACTTCAGGTAAATTTTTAACTAGTTTAATTGTCTATAGTGAAACGAGCGATAAAGCTATGATGGATATTACTCAAAAAGCTATTCCACTTGGAGTAAATATTGATAGTATTAAAACTATAAACAGAATGGATGGCATTACTTTCCAAATAGATATATATGTAGAAAATTTAACAAAACTATCTAAATTTATGAATGATATATCAAATATAAAATATATAAAAAATGTAGTGAGGGTTATAAAATGAGAGTACTTGTACAAAGGGCATTATCATCATCGGTTACAGTTGATAATGAAGTAATAGGAAGAATAGATAAGGGCGCAGTATTACTAGTTGGATTTACCGAAGGGGATAATTCAGATACGATTGATTATATGGTAAATAAAGTACTAAATCTTAGAATTTATGATGATTCTAACGGAGTTATGAATAAAAGTATATTAGATGTAGGTGGAAGTATATTATCTATTTCACAGTTTACGCTTTATGCAAACTCTAAAAAAGGAAATAGGCCTAGTTATATTAATGCATTAAATGGCGAAAAAGCAATTTCACTATATGAAGAATTTAATAATAAACTAAGTAGATACATATGTGTAGAAACAGGGAAGTTTGGCGCTGATATGTTGGTTGATATTAAAAATGATGGACCTGTTACAATAATGTTAGAGAGGGAATAATATGTTTAAAAATAAATTAAATTATAAACTACTTAATATACTTATGCTAGTAGTAATACTATTTTTAGGGTTTAAAACATTTGAATATTGGAGTGGAATAGTAGGCAAAATTATATCGATTTTAATACCATTTATTATTTCATTTGCGATTGCATACTCACTTTATCCATGTGTTAGAAAATTAGAACAAAAAGGAGTTAGAAAAGGTATAGCAGTTGGGGTAGTAGTTATATTAATACTTGTTGTTATAGTTGCACTCTTCTCTGTTACAATTCCTCTAATATATGAACAGCTTATTTCATTATCCAAAATGATTGGGCAAGTAGCAACAGATTTATCTACAAAATTTGAAATAAATTTAGGTGGATTTGAAGATACAATTAATGGAACTCTTAATAAGCTGATTTCAAACGTTGGAGAGTATATTTCAACAGGGACAATTGATTTTGTCTCTAAATCAGTTGATGTACTTACAAAGACAATTATAATAATAATAGTATCTATCTATTTACTAGTTGATATGGATAAAATAAGAATTAGGGCAAAAACAATATTAAAAAGAATTAATCCTAGAGCATTTGATTATGTAAAATGTGTTGATAATGAACTTGGTAACTATCTACAAGGATTAGTAATATTTATGGTTATACAACTTTTTGAGTATTCATTCTTATTTGGAATAGTTGGACATCCAAACTGGTTATTACTTGGTATACTTGCATCGCTAACTACCGTAATTCCATATTTTGGTGGACTTGCGACTAACATAATTGCGGTTATACTTGCATCTGTTGTATCTCCAAAACTTTTTATAGCGACTATGATAATTTGTTTAGTATTCCCTAATATAGATGGATATATAATATCACCAAAAGTTTATGGAAAGACAAACAATATAAATCCAATATGGTCAATATTCTCTGTATTTGTTGGAGGAGCATTACTAGGAGTACTTGGTATAGTAATAGCACTTCCTACTTATATAGTATTAAACTGTACTTATAATTTCTTTAAAAAAGATATTTATGGTAAAATAGATGATTTAATATAGATTAATATTATTTAACCAATGCTTATGCATTGGTTTTTAAGTGAGCCAAAACTTCTTTAATTTTGGTAAAATATGACCTAGTAGAAAAATCAAAAAAATGTTGACAACTATAGAAATATATATTATAATCAGTGCATAAATTAAAAAAGGAAAGAGATGTATCCACATCCACCTGATTGCGAATAGCTTTGGGTAT
>ERZ779737.910-NODE-910-length-24964-cov-3.889076_pt1 | contig 24964 bp, 20 predicted proteins | sample MGYA00511889_ERZ779737 | MGnify/ENA primary metagenome ERZ779737 (study PRJEB29588, sample SAMEA2163575) | human gut metagenome | biome: human gut; feature: human-associated habitat; material: faeces | place: Denmark | collected 2008/2010 ... | reverse complement strand
TCCAGACGTATTGATAATCAGCTGCGTGGTCGTGCCGGACGTCAGGGAGATCCGGGTGAATCCCAGTTCTTTATTTCTCTGGAAGATGATCTGATGAGACTGTTCGGTTCCGAGCGTCTGATGTCAGTATTTAACGCACTTGGTGTTCCGGAAGGTGAGCAGATTCAGCACAAGATGCTTACTTCTGCCATCGAAAAGGCACAGGAAAAGATCGAGTACAACAACTATGGTATTCGTAAGAATCTGTTAGAGTATGATCAGGTAAACAACGATCAGAGAGAGATCATTTACAAAGAGCGTATGTCCGTATTAAATGGAGACAGCATGCGTGATGCGATTTTTAAGATGATTCAGGAACAGGTGGAGAAATCAGTCGATACCTGTATTTCGAATGAGATTCCGCGCGAAGAGTGGAATTTAAATGAATTAAATGAAATTCTTCTGCCGGTGATTCCTCTTGAACCTGTTACAGAGAAAAATATCGAAGATATCAAGGATGTCAAAGAATTAAAGCAGCATCTGAAAGAACAGGCAGTGCTTTTATATGAAGCTAAAGAGACCGAATTCCCGGAGATCGAGCAGTTCCGTGAGCTGGAGCGTGTCGTATTGCTGAAGGTGATCGACCGCAAGTGGATGGATCATATCGACGATATGGATCAGCTCCGTCAGGGTATCGGATTACAGGCATACGGACAGAGAGATCCGCTGGTTGAGTATAAGATGGCTGGATTTGATATGTTCGATGAAATGATCGCGGGTATTCAGGAGGATACCATTCGTCTTCTCTATCATGTACAGGTAGAGCAGAAGGTAGAGCGTGAGCAGGTCGCAAAAGTAACCGGAACCAATAAGGACGAGAGTGCGGCAAAAGCACCGAAGAAGCGTGAACATGCCAAGGTATATCCGAATGATCCGTGTCCATGTGGCAGTGGTAAGAAATATAAGCAGTGCTGCGGACGTAAGGTTGTATAAAATCGAAGCAGATAACAAAAACGTGGAAACCATCATGGTTTCCGCGTTTTTTTGTAATGACACTATTTTTGTTTCTTTGGAAATTTAGAATAAGATTTGTTCTGTTTCATGCCGCCCCGGCACTCTGCAAGTTCGCTGACAGTGACGAGCTGATATCCGCGTCTGGTAAGTTCCGGAATGATTGTCTGGGAGGCAGTGGCGGTCGCTTTATACAGATCGTGCATCAGTACGATATCTCCATCCTTTACATGGTTCAATACGGCTTTCTGGGTACTTGCGGAATCCCGCGTTTTCCAATCTAAGGTATCGATGGACCAGATGATGGAAGGCATTCCCACCCATGATTTGATGTTGGAACTGGTGGCACCTCCCGGTGGGCGCATCACAACCGGATTTATACCGATTACTTTTTTGACGGCACGATTGGTTTTGGAAACCTGTTTTTGAACTTCCTTTTTCCCAACCCGGGTCAGAATTTTGTGATCATAAGTGTGATTGCCAATCTGACACCCGTTGTCATAAGCCTTCTGTACGGTTTTGGAGTAAGTCGATACGCGGCTGCCCACCACAAAAAATGTGGCAACGGAATCATTTTTCTTCAGGGTTTTTAAAATAGTTGGGGTATAAACCGATGGTCCGTCATCGTAAGTGAGGGCAACCATCTTTTTGTTTTTATCGATTTTCCGTGTCAGAACCCCTTTTTTATTAAAGTAACATAAGTAATGGGAAATATTCTTTTTCCCGGTACAGGCTTTTGCGTCTTTTCCAAAATAATAGGTCTTTTTTTTGATTGTTTTCCAGCGGTTTTTCAGTTTTTTCCCATTCTGGTAAAAATACATGTGCCCGTTTTTGCCACGGATAAGCCCCTGCGGAATGGGTTTTGGTTTTTGGGGAAAAACTGTTTCCTGAGGGTTGTCAGGAAGCCCGGAAGGAACTTCTGTCGGGGCTTCGGAAGAAATTTCTGTGGGGACACTGGTGGAAGGTTCGGTATCCAGTACCGATGCCCCAATGGAAAAATGTCCGGAACAGGTTGTCAGTATCAGTGTAAACAGCAGTATTCCTGAAAATAAATACGGTAGGCATTTTCTTTTTTTCATACAAAATCTCCTTATCTTTTGTGGCATGTATTTACTGTTATCATACACACTTTACAGGTAAAAAGAAAGCAGAGAACAAATGTTCTAATCAAGATAGACAAAGTCAGATCTTTGTAGTAAAATTAGCATATATGTGCAGACTATAAAGATATGGATTTTTTTCATGGAATAAAGCAGATTTTACGATAAAACTGAGAAGGGAGAGGGCATTATGGAGTTCAAATTACATGCCCCATATGAGCCAACCGGTGACCAGCCGCAGGCAATTGAAAAATTAGTCAAAGGATTCAAAGAAGGCAACCAGTTTGAAACACTGCTGGGTGTGACCGGTTCGGGAAAGACCTTTACGATGGCAAATGTCATTCAGGCGCTGAATAAGCCAACGCTGATTATTTCCCACAACAAGACACTGGTGGGGCAGCTGTACGGAGAAATGAAAGAATTTTTCCCGGAGAATGCCGTCGAGTATTTTGTCTCATACTATGATTATTATCAGCCGGAAGCGTATGTGCCACAGTCGGACACTTATATTGCGAAAGATTCTGCGGTCAATGATGAAATTGATAAGCTGCGCCTTTCTGCCACGGCAGCACTGGCGGAGCGAAAAGATGTCATCATCGTGGCATCTGTCTCCTGTATCTATGGCATTGGTAGTCCGGATGACTATATGAACATGATGGTTTCCCTGCGTCCCGGAATGGAGATTGACCGTGATGATGTGATCAAGGGACTCATTGACATGCAGTACACGCGCAACGAGATGGATTTTAAGCGTGGTACGTTCCGGGTGCATGGCGATGTACTGGAGATTTTTCCGGCGAATAATACCGACACGGCGATCCGTGTGGAGTTTTTCGGGGATGAGATCGACCGGATTACGGAGGTGGATGTGCTTACCGGAGAGATCAAATGTATATTAAAGCATGCGGCTGTGTTTCCGGCGTCCCATTATGTGGTGCCACAGGAAAAAATGAACGCAGCGTGTGACCGTATCGAGGCAGAACTGGAAGAGAGGGTCAGGTATTTTAAGGGTGAAGATAAGCTGCTGGAAGCGCAGCGTATCGCGGAGCGCACGAATTTTGATATTGAAATGATGAAGGAAACCGGATTTTGCAGCGGCATCGAAAACTATTCCCGCCATCTGGCAGGACGTGCCGAGGGAGAAATGCCGGAGACACTGATGGATTATTTTCCGGATGACTTTCTGATTATTGTGGATGAGTCCCACATTACGATTCCACAGGTGCGTGGAATGTATGCAGGGGATCGCTCACGGAAGCAGACACTGGTGGACTATGGATTCCGTCTGCCGTCCGCACTCGATAACCGCCCGCTTAATTTTGAAGAGTTTGAGAGCAAGATTGATCAGATGCTGTTTGTATCAGCTACGCCGAATGTCTATGAGAACGAGCATGAATTGCTGCGTGTGGAGCAGATTATCCGTCCGACCGGACTTCTGGACCCGGAGATTTCCGTGCGACCGGTTGAGGGGCAGATCGATGATCTGATCGGGGAAGTTAACAAAGAGACGAAAAATCACCATAAAGTGCTGATCACGACACTGACCAAGCGTATGGCGGAGGATCTGACACAGTATATGAGCGAACTTGGCATCCGTGTAAAATATCTGCACTCGGATATTGATACCTTAGAGCGTGCAGAGATTATCCGTGACCTGCGTCTGGACGTGTTTGATGTACTTGTCGGTATCAACCTGCTGCGGGAGGGACTGGATATTCCGGAGATTACGCTTGTGGCGATTCTGGATGCGGATAAGGAGGGATTCCTTCGTTCCGAGACTTCACTGATCCAGACCATCGGACGTGCGGCAAGAAACAGTGAGGGACATGTAATCATGTATGCGGATAAGATCACGGATTCCATGCGTGTGGCCATTGATGAGACGGAGCGCCGCCGCAAGCTTCAGCAGGCATACAATGAGGAACATGGAATCACACCGAAGACCATCCAGAAATCTGTGCGTGATCTGATTGCAATCTCCAAAAAAGTGGCAGCAGAGGAGATGGAATTTGATAAAGATCCGGAATCCATGAGCCGCAGGGAATTAGAAAAACTGATCGGGGACATCCAGAAGAAGATGAAGAAAGCTGCCGCGGAACTCAATTTTGAGGCGGCGGCAGAGTATCGTGACAAGATGGTAAAACTGAAAAATATGCTTCGGGATATTGAGGAATAGATAAAAGAGAGGAAACAAAATGCCGAAAAAACAGAGAAAATATATTAAAATACGAGGCGCCAACGAACACAACTTAAAATACATCGATGTGGACATTCCGAGAGATGAGTTTGTTGTTCTGACCGGACTGTCAGGTTCCGGCAAGTCTTCGCTTGCGTTCGATACGATCTATGCGGAGGGACAGCGGCGCTATATGGAGTCTTTGTCTTCCTATGCAAGACAGTTCTTAGGACAGATGGAAAAACCGGATGTAGAGTCAATTGAGGGACTTCCGCCGGCAATCTCCATTGATCAGAAGTCGACAAACCGAAACCCGCGTTCCACCGTCGGAACCGTGACGGAAATTTATGATTATTTTCGACTGCTGTATGCCCGCATAGGAATTCCACATTGTCCGAAGTGTGGACGTGCCATCGAGAAACAGACGATCGATCAGATGGTAGATGCCGTGATGAAACTGCCGGAACGCACACGCATCCAGATCCTTGCGCCGGTTGTGCGCGGGCGTAAGGGCGAACATCAGAAATTATTCGAGAAAGCAAAAAAAAGCGGTTATGTGCGTGTGATCGTGGACGGAAATATGTATGAACTTTCGGAAGAAATTCCGATGGATAAAAACATCAAACACAATATTGATATTGTGGTAGACCGTCTGGTGGTAAAACCCGGAATTGAAAAGCGTCTGACCGATTCCCTGGAAAATGTTTTTGAGCTGACCGGGGGAAATGCGATTGTAGATGTGGTGGACGGGGAACCAATGAATTTTTCCCAGAATTTTGCGTGCCCGGATTGCGGAATCAGTGTGGATGAGGTGGAACCGCGAAGCTTTTCGTTTAATAATCCGTTTGGTGCCTGTCCGGTCTGCTACGGACTCGGTTACAAGATGGAGTTTGATGAAAATCTCATGATTCCGGATAAGACACTGTCTATTTCCGAGGGGGCAATTCAGGTAATGGGCTGGCAGTCCTGCACCGATCCGTCCAGCTATACCTATGCTACCCTAAAAACGTTGTCGGAAGGATATGGATTTTCTCTCGATACACCATATAAAGATCTGCCAAAAGAAATCCGGCATATGCTCATTCATGGCGGAGATGGCCGGATATTAAAGGTACATTATAAAGGACAGCGTGGAGAAGGCGTCTATGATCTGAACTGGGAAGGCCTTATTAAAAATGTCGAGCGCCGTTACCGGGAGACGGGATCGGACACGATGAAGCAGGAATATGAGCAGTTTATGCGTATTACACCGTGTGCTGCCTGCCATGGACAGCGTCTGAAGCAGAGTTCTCTTGCGGTTACGGTTGCAGACAAAAATATATATGAGATGACCGATATGTCGGTAAAGGATCTCGTGAAATATCTGGCGGAAATGCAGCTGACGGAACAGCAGCAGTTCATCGGCAATCAGATTTTAAAGGAAATCCGTGCCCGTGTGGGCTTTTTGCAGGAGGTAGGTCTGGATTATCTGACATTGACACGTGCGACTGGAACCTTGTCCGGAGGAGAGGCGCAGCGCATCCGCCTGGCTACCCAGATCGGTTCAGGACTGGTCGGCGTGGCATATATTCTGGATGAGCCGAGTATCGGACTGCATCAGCGGGACAACGACCGCCTGCTCGCCACGCTCCGCAAACTGCGCGATCTCGGCAACACCCTCATTGTCGTCGAGCACGACGAGGACACGATGCGCGCGGCGGACCGCCTCGTCGATCTCGGCCCGGGCTCGGGAGCGCAGGGCGGGGAAATTCTTTTTTCCGGCCCGCCGCGGAAGCTGGACAAAAGCGGCGGGAGCGCCTTTTCGAGCACGGCGCGCTTTTTGCGCGAAGGCATCGCGCACCCGATGCGCGGCGCCTGGCGGAGCGTTTCCGAGAAAAAAGACGATTTCGTCGAAATCCGCGGCGCCGCGCTGCGCAACCTGAAGAACATCTCCGTGCGTTTCGCCGCGGGGCGGCTGAACGTCGTCTGCGGCGTTTCCGGCGCGGGAAAATCCACGCTCGTCTCCGATTTGCTCGCGCCCGCGCTCCGTTTCGCCGTCGCCGAAAAGCGCGATGCGCTCGCGGGAACGGACGCGCGCCGCATTCCCGAGCTGCGCGGCGCGTGCGTTCCCGCGGCAGGGAAAAAGGCGAAGCCGCCGTTCGGCGCACTTTCCGGCGGAAAGTTTTTCCGGAAGGTCGTCGTCGTCGACCAGGAGCCGATCGGCAAGACGCCGCGTTCGACGCCGGCGACTTACATCGGCGCGTTCGACCTCGTCCGGCAGGTTTTCGCGGCGCTGCCGGAGGCGCGTCTGCGCGGCGTCGGGCCGGGATTTTTCTCGTTCAACACCAAGGGCGGCCGCTGCGAAACCTGCGCGGGCGCGGGGCGCGTGAAGCTCGAGATGAATTTCATGCCCGACGCGAGCGTCGTCTGCGAAGACTGCGCGGGAACGCGCTATTCGCCCGCCGCGGCGGACATCCGCTGGCACGGAAAAAACATCGCCGACGTGCTTGCGATGACGTTTTCCGAGGCCGCGGAATTTTTTTCGTTTCACGAAAAGCTGCGCGAGGTCTGCGCGCTGATGGTCGAGTGCGGGCTGGGCTACCTCGCGCTCGGGCAGAGCTCGCCGACGCTTTCCGGCGGGGAATCGCAGCGGCTCAAGCTCGTGAGCGAACTCGTCGGCGCGCTCCCGTCGTGGAAAGAGCGCGCGGGGAAAACGCGCGCGGGAACGCCGCGGAAGAACTGCTACATTCTCGAAGAGCCGACGATCGGGCTGCATCAGGCGGATTGCGAAAAGCTGCTCCTGCTGCTGCATCGGCTCGTCGACGAAGGGCACACGGTCGTCGTCGTCGAACATCACCTCGACGTCATCGCCGAAGCGGATCGCGTGATCGAAATCGGGCCCGAAGGCGGGAACGCGGGCGGGCGGCTTCTTTTTCAGGGCGGCGTTTCCGGGCTCGCGGCGCTGCCGGAAGAGCGTTCGCCCACGGCGCCGTTTCTGCGCGAAGCGCTGCGGGAGCGTCCCGGCGTCCGCCGCGCGCGGGCTTGCCAGCGCGTTCCCGCGTCCGTAAACTCTGCGCCGAAAAAGAAAAAATGAACAGCAGCACCTTAGAAATCCGCGATCTTTGCGTTTCCGTCGGCGGGCGGGAAATCCTGAAGAATTTCTCGCTCACGCTGCCGAAAGGCGAAGTCCACGCGATCATGGGGCCGAACGGCACCGGGAAATCCACGCTCGCGAAAACGCTCGCCGGTCATCCCGATTATCGGGCGACGAGCGGCGAGGCGTTTCTCGACGGCGTGCCCGTTCTCGGCAAGGCGCCGGACGAAATCGCGCGTCTCGGGCTGTTCGTCGCCTTTCAGTATCCGCCGGAAATTCCGGGCGTGACGATCGCGAATTTCATCCGCGCGATGATGACCGCGCGTCGTCCCGCGGGAACGCCGTTCAGCGCGAAGGACTTCTACGCCGAGCTTTACGCGAAGATGGACGCGCTCGCGATGGACAGGAAATTCACCTCGCGCGCCGTCAACGAAGGCTTTTCCGGCGGCGAGAAAAAACGCTGCGACATTCTGCAGATGATGATGGCGAAGCCCGCCTACGCGATTTTGGACGAAACCGATTCCGGGCTGGACATCGACGCGCTGCGCATCGTCGCCTCCGGCGTGAACGGCATGCGCGGGAGCGGCTTCGGCGCGCTCGTCATCACGCACTACCAGCGACTGCTCGACTACATCGTTCCCGACAAAGTCCACATCATGGACGGCGGGCGCATCGTCCACTCCGGCGGCAAGGAGCTCGCGCTCGAACTCGAGCAGAAGGGCTACGCCTGGGTCAAGGAAAATTTCGTGAAGTGAGGCTCGGCTTCGGCGGGAGCGTTCCCGCCGCGTTCAGTTGAGCTCGTAGACGACGGGAAGGATGAAAGCCGCGGGCAGGGAGACGTCCGTTCCCGCGGGCGCGCGGAAATCCTCCTTGACGCGGCGGAGCGTTTCGAGCGCGCCTGCCTTCAGCGACTCGTGCGCGTCCCCGGGGCGGAGAGTGACGGCGGCGATTTTCCCGTCCCCTCCGATTTCCACGAGCAGGGAGACTGCGCCCGTGCGCCCGTTGCGGCGGGCGGCCTTCGGATAAAATTTTTTGCGGCGCACGGCGTCGGCGAGCGCGCCGTAGAGCGTCTGCTTCGCGGCGGCGCGCGCCGTTTCCGCGGCCGCGTCGTCTTCTTCCGCTGCGGCGGGAACAGAGGCGGGCGGAGAATACTCCTGCGGCGTCGCCGTTTTTTCTGGTTCGGGCTTTTCTTCTTCCTGCGGCGGCGGAGGTTCCTCCCGCGGGACAGGTTCCTTTTCTTCGGGCGGTTCCGGGAGCTTTTCCTCTTCCGGAGGCGGGGGCGTTTCGATGATTTCGCGGAGAGAGGATTCGTTGATTTTTTCCTGCTCGGGCGGAGGCTCCTGCTGCGGCTCGGGTTCTTTGTCGGCCGGGAGGATTTCGGGGGCGGGCGGAAGCTCTTCCGGCGCGTTTTCCTCAGTTTCAGTGGTTTCCGGGACGGGGACGAAGTCCGCGAGGTTCACGCGGATGCGTGCGGGAACGGCTTCGGAGGAAAGTTCCGCTTCAAGATCCGCAGAGTCCGCATCGAAAGGTTTTCCGGCAGCGAGGGCGAGCGTTCCCGCGAACAGGCACAGACACGACAGCGCGGCGCCCGCGTCGCTGATGCGGTCGGCGTCCTCAGCGCTTTTTTTCAACCATGAAAAGAAGACTTTCATTGCCTTGCTTTTTCGCGGCGTCCATGAGCTTTACGACGACTCCGAAGGGGGCGGCTTCGTCGGAGAACACCTCGAAGACCGTATCCGAGCCGGCCGCGAATTTTTCAGGGAAGCGCTCAGGCGGGGTTTCTTCTCCGTCGAAGAAGGTGTTGCCTTCGGCGTCGATCGTGACGGCGCAGACCGGGCGTTTTTCCTTTTCGGATACGGTCTTCACGCCGTCGGCCTCGGGCAGCGCGACTTCGAACATCGGCTTGACGAATGTCGTGGCGACGATGAAGAAGATGAGCAGCATGAAGATGACGTCGATCATCGGCGTGATGTCGAGCGAGATGTCGTCTTCGTCGTCCAGGTCTTCCATCATGGCGCGAGCGTCATTTCCCGCCTGCGGGCGTTCCCGCTGCGGCGTCTTCAAGTTCCTTCGCGATGGCGACGGCACGGTAGGAAAATTCCACGGCGACGATCATGTAGCCGAGCAGCTTGTGCTTGAGGTAGAGCATGACCGCCATGGTCGGTACGGCGATCACGATTCCGAAAACGGTCGTCCACAGCGCGCGGCCGATGCCGATCGCGAGCTGCGCGCTGTCCGCGGCGGTGTTCCCGCCGTGACCGATGACTTCAAAGACCTGGATGATGCCGAGCACGGTTCCGAGCAGGCCCAGCAGCGGCGCGGTGACGGTGATGAGCCGTAGCGTCGTGAAGCCGCGCTTCGTCGAATGGAAGTATCGGTGAAAAAGATACGCGGACTCGGAGCGCAGGTCGTCGGAATGGTGCCTGTGCTTCGTCGCGACGTCGCGCACGACGCACACGAGCGGATTTTTCCCGCAGGCGTTGGGGTCTGCGATGAGGCCGGGCTCGCCGTTTTCAGCGCGCCTGAAGAAGCGGCGGAACTGTATTCCGACGAACGCGAGCTTCATGTAGATTTTCACGGAGAGGAAAACGGCGGCCGCCAGCATCAGCGCCTGCGGTATGCCGACGGGGCCGAGTTTCTCATAATACTCCGCGCAGCAGGTTTCGAGCGTTTGCAGTATCATTCGATTTCAATTTTGTAAGTTGCCGAAAGGGAAAGGAATTCAAGATCGTGGGTGATGAGCAGGACGGTGTTGCCCCGTGCGGCGTAGTCCGAGAGCATATCGGCGATGATTCGCATGTTGCGGCCGTCGAGCCCGCTCGTCGGCTCGTCCAGAACGACGATGGAGGGCTTCTTCATCAGCACGGAAGCGATGACGAGCCGCTGCTTTTCTCCTCCGGAAAGTGATTGCGGATGGCGATCCCGCTTATCGGAGATTCCGATCTTTTCCAGCAGCGCGATCGCTTCGAGCTCGGCCTCCGGAGCGGGCAGCGACGAAGCGGAGACCAGCTCTTCGATCACCGTTCGCATGTAGAGCTGGACGTCCGTGTTTTGCATGACGAAGCCTCCGTCGTCGAGCAGACGCGCGGCTTTTTCCGGAACGCCGTTTTTGAGGATGCGCCCTCCGTTTTTTTTCGGAAGCCTGAGCAGCCCGGTGAGGATTTTCGCGAACGTCGTTTTGCCTGCGCCGTTTTTGCCGACAACGGCGGTGACGGCCCCCCGCGGGATGCGGAAGTCGCGCGTGCCGTCGAAGATCGCGTTTGCGCTTCTCGGGTATTTGAACGCGATTTTTTCGCAGACGAGCGCGGCGGGAGCGTCGTCGGGGATTTCACGGAGTTTGGGCGCGGAGGAAACGCGGACCTCCCGCAGTCCGAGCGACTTGAAATCCGCGTCGGCGCGGAGCAGTCCGAGCGCGTTCCCGCCGGCGGATTCGATGCGTCGCACGATTTTCCCGCGGTCGAGGATCAGGATTTTGTCGGGGATGTCTCCGAGCCAGTAAATGCGGTGATCGACGATGACGATCGTGAAGCCTTCGCGCTTCAGCTCGCGGCAGAGCGCGGCGAGCTCCTCCGTCGCCTCCGGGGAAAGATTCGCCGTCGGTTCGTCGAACACCAGCACGCGCGGGCGCATGGCGACGGCGGAGGCGATTACGGTCTTTTGCTTTTCTCCGGAGGAAAGATCGAAGAGGCTGCGGGAACGCAGGTGTCCGAGTCCGAGGCGTTCGACGGCGGCGTCCGTGCGGCGCAGAATTTCCTCCCGGGAATCCAGCCTCCATTCGAGCGCGCCGGCGATATCGCTTTCCACGGTCATGGAAAGGAATTGGCTGTCCGGGTTCTGAAAGACGGAGCCCACGCGCTCGGAAATCTCGGCGAGCGAGGCGGGCTCTCGCCCGGCGATTTTCACGGAACCCCTGAGCTCGCCGCGGAAGTGGAACGGGATCAGTCCGTTGAGCGCGCGCAGCAGCGTCGATTTCCCGCAGCCGGAAGGCCCGGAGATGAGGATCGCCTCGCCTTCGCCGAGCGTGAACGAAATGTCCGTGATCGCGTCACGGGAGGCGAAGGGATAACGGTAGGAAAGATTTTCGACGGAAATCATCGGTGGCGGCGTCATGGTTTCAATGCATGAAAGTGTTGCCCGTGTCGCCGAAAAGCGCGTCGGCCGAAACCAGCGCGGCCGCCGTGCAGAATGAGAATGCGATGACGGCCAGATCCCGGGAACGCAGCTTGTGCTCCGCCGCGCAGACGCAGCGATCCCTGTAGCCGACCCGGCGCACTTCGCACATCATCACGAGGTCGTCGGCGATGCGCAGCGTGCGCACGCACACGGGAACGACGAGGAAGCGCAGAAAACGGACGGGCGAAGCGAGAAGCGTGAAAAAGCTCATGTTTTTCCGCCGCACGCGCAGGCTTTCGTAAAGTTGACGGATGTCGTTCACGAAGCTTGGGACGAAGCGGCAGCAGACCATCAGGGGAATGAACACGATGCGGGGCAGGCGCAGCTTCCGCATCACGGAGACGAACTCCTGGTTGTCAAAAGTGAGCCCGAGCGCGAGGAAGACATTCATGCTCACGGAAATCCGCAGAAAGGGAAGCAATACCGTCGAAAACGCCTGCTCGCCGAGCACGTCCGCGAGGCGGCGGAAGCCCTCGCCCGTTCCCGCGGGCAGGACGACGGCGAACGCCTTCAGCAGCTGGGCGAAAACGGGGATGAAACAGAACGCGACGCCGAGCATCAGCGCCGTCGCCGCATACATGGCGGCCACCGGCTTGAGGCGGCGGAGGTTCAGCACGTAGAGGAACGTCAGCGCGTTCACGCAGGCGAGCAGGCGCCAGTCGTCCAGAAATATCGCGCTGCTCGCCGCCGCGACGGAGACGCAGATCTTCGTCCGCATGTCCAGCGACGCCACGAAACAGGGCGGGACGGAATGTTTTGCCGCTTCGGGAATCATGGCCGTCACTGTTCCCTGATCAGGCCGGCGTGCCGCAGTTCCTTGACGAACTTGTAGCCGGCGGGCAGCCCGACGATCAGGCTGCCGAGATAGCCGAGGACGATCATCATCGCGCCGGCGGCGACGAGCTGGAGGTTCTCGCGCATCACCAGAAAACTGAACCCGAGCGCGATCCCGCGGGAAAGCAGGTCGTAGAGCGCGACGCCCGCGAGCACGCTCAGCGTATTCTTGTAGCCGCCCGCCGCGGCGATGACGAGGTCGCTCGCCAGCGCCGCGATGATGTTGGCGGGCGCGAGGAAAATGAGCACCGAACCCGACATGAAGAATGAAATCACGATGTTGACGAAACAGTAAAGGCACAGCACTCCGAACTTGCGCACGCGGCAGACGAGGACGATCAGCAGCGCCGTCGTCAGCCCGTTGCGCACGAACAGCGAAACGGGGTTCGGGCCGCCCCCGACGAGGCCGATCGCGAGCGAGGACAGGCGGATCAGGGCGGAAAAAATCCCGACCAGCACGAGGTGTTCCGTCGTCCAATAGAATTTTTTCAGCGCGGAGACGCCTGCGGATTCCCGGGCGGCCGCTTTCATGCGGGAACGGCCTCCCCGCCGCCGAGCTCTGCGCGTTCGAAACGCGTTTCCGCGATGCGACGAAGCATTCCCGAAACGAGCGAAATCAGCGTCGTATGCCAATATTCTCCCAGCTCCGTCAGCGTGAAGCGGCGCTCCCCGTCGGGGCGGAGAAGCCCGGAAGCGACCCAGTTTCCCCAGACCCGCCGCGCGTCGGCGGCGAGAAATTCGGGCGTGATTTCCGCCGGCTCGAGGAAGCCGAGCTCGAGCTGGTGCGTCACGATGTTCTTGAAGCGCGCACCCGGATGATGCGGCATGGCGACCATCAGCCCCTTGCGCCCGGCGGACACGGCTTCCGAGTATTTTTTCAGATCCGGGATCTGCATGAAGCTGTATCCGCCGAGGAAGCCGCCCGCGCGCGCGCCGAACGGGAGGATTTCCATCCCGGTCTTCGTGCCGTGGTTGTAGCGGTTGCGCTCCAGCGGAGTGCGCCCCCAGTGCGTCATGGAAAGCCGCCGCCAGCCGAGCCGCAGGAGGCGTTCCCGCGCCGCGGAAAAGAGGGCGAAACGTTCCGCGTAGCTCAAATCCTTGCCCGCGCGGGCGAGATTCGTTCCCGGCAGGAGTTTCAGCTGGTAGAGATCGACGCCGTCGACGGGAACGCGGCGCGTGACGATGTCGAGGTCTTCCGCCCAGAGCTCCGGCGTTTGCCCGGGAAGCCCGTAGATGAAGTCGAGCATCAGCGCGACTTTTTCCCCGCCGATTTTCTTGACGAGCGAAAGCCGTTCGACGAGCTCTTCCTTGGACATCAGCCGGCCGAGCCTGCGCCGCAGCTCCGTATCGAACGTCTGCACTCCGAACGAAAAGCGGTTGACGCCGTGGTCGATGCAGGCGCGGATCTTTTCTTCTTCGAAGCCCGTCGTCCTCCCCTCGACGGTGAACTCGCAGTCGTCGGCGATGTTGAAGTTTTTATGAATGAAGGAGACGAGCGTCGCGAGGTTTTTCGCCGAAAGATCCGTCGGCGTTCCGCCGCCGAAATAGACGACGTCGATGCTTTCGCCGCCGAGGCGCGGGGATTCCTCAAGCGCGTTGCGCATCTCGTTCACGACGGTTTCCGTGTAGGCGTCGAGATCCGCCGTCTGCGTCGAGTTGGAATAAAATCCGCAGAACGAGCAACGGCGCAGGCAGAACGGCACGTGCAGATAGAGCGCGCGCGCCGCCGTCTGCTTCGGCGCGTCGGCGGCGGCGCTCCATGCCTCGAGCGGAGGCGGCGGCACGACGTTCCCGTGTCGCCGGAAGCTCTCCGTGTGGCTGAAGTGTTTCTTCGCTTCAAGCCGCTCGATGACGCCGGCGGGATCCGCGGGAAAAAGGAATTCGTCGAACATGCATTTGCGGGCGTTCGCGGCGCGTTCTTTTTTTTCAGATAACGTTCCGGAACGCGTCTTTGGCGGCTTCCAGGTCGTTCCCGTCCGGGTGTTTCGCGGCCTCCGCCCAGCGGCGCAGGCGCTCGGGATTCGGCGCGTGCGGGTGTTCCGCGGGAAGCTTGCTCATCCATTCCGTCAGCTTGGGATCGATGGCTCCCTGGCACCAGAATTTGGCGATGACTTCGCAATCCTCGCCGAGCAGTGCGGAGCCGTTCCTGAAGGATTCCTCCGCGTGCGGGGAATCCGGGAACGCGCCGAGCGTGAAGAAGACGCCGACTTTTTTCCCGCGAATTTTCGGCAGGTAGGCCGCCATTTCCTGATTCGCCGTGCCTTTGTCCACCCAGTAGCCGACCGCGACGAAGTCGTAGCCGTCGGGATCGGGCGCATTTTCCACCGGAAAGATTTCCGTTCCCGCGGGCAGCACGGAGAGGATCGCTTCGGCGACCTTTTTGGTGTTTCCTGTCTTTGAAGAATAAACGATCAGGGATTTCATATTCGTTTTGGGATTAAAAGGGAGGATCGGCGGCGGGAACGCCCTCAGTGAGCGTCAGACGGCGCGTTCCCGCCGCCGCTGTTTTTTTTTTTCAGAAATCGTATTGCAGCGACAGCCAGTAGCTGCGCCCGGGCTGGTAAAATCCGATTTTCGCCAGTTCGTATTCGACGTCGGTGATGTTGTCGATGCCGAAGGCGAGCGTCAGCTTGCCGAAATACGGGTTGGGACGCGCCGGCGTGATGTCCACGCCGAAAGCGGCGTTGTAGGTCGCCCAGCCCGCGACGGAGGTCGTCGAGCGCACGCCGTTTTCCTCGCTCGTGGAGTCGGACTGGGAATTGGCGCGGACGTTGAGATCCATCCACCAGTTCCTGTTGTCGTCGACGAGGGAGGCGCGGACTCCGGCTTTCCCGAAGAGTTCCGGACTGCCCGTGTCGTAGGTCGAGAAGGAGCCGGACGCGTTGCGCCTCCGCAGCCATGTCGCGACGGCGTAGGGCGTGATCACGGCGTCTTTGCCGATCTCGAAGTTGTAATAGGCCGCCAGTTCCGCGCCGAACGCGCGGGAAGAGTCGTAGTTCACGAAACGGTAATGGTAGGCGCCCAGCGTTTCAGTGGTGATGTAGTCGTCCGCATCGGTGTAGAAGACGGTGGCGTCGAGGATCAGCTTGCCGTCGTCATAGCGCGCGCCGAGCTCGTAATTGGTGCTTGTTTCGGGGTCGAGGCTCGGATTCGCTTCGGTGACGGCGCCCATCATCGCGTTCCCGATATAGAGTTCGTTGAGCGTCGCGACGCGGTAGCCCTGCGAGACCGTCGCGCGGAGCGCCGTATTTTCGATTTGCGTGTTCACGAGCGAGATCGAGAAAGTGGCGTGAGCGTCTTCGTCGCTTTCGCTGCCGTAGGGCTCGTAGGACGTCGTTCCGCTCGCGTGGTTATAGACGGGATTGGAGCCGCTGTCGAGCGAGGTGTGGACGAAGGTTCCGCGCGCGCCGAGCACGAGATCCCATCCGTCGGCGAAGTTCCACTCGTCCTGCGCGAAGGCGGAGAGCGTTATCTGGTCCGCGTCGTAGTCCGTGTAGCGCGTGCGCCTTCCCGGTGTCTGTCCCGTCGCCATGGACCACATCGGCGAAACGTATTCGTAGCTCGTGCCCTCGGCGTTGAGGTCGGAATAATCGACTTGGGCGCCGATGATGAAGTAATGGCTGTCGGCGAACGTGAAGTCCGCCTGGATTTCCGCGCCGTAGGAGTTCTGCTTGTTCAGGCGGTCCGTGTTGAATTCGGCGAGCGTCATGGGCGAGGCCGTCGGCGGCATCATCGTGTTTTGGATGAACCGCTTTTCCGTGCGCTGGTAAAACGCGTTGAAGTCCAGCTTGACGAAGTTTTTCGTGATGTCTTTCACCGTGACGTAGGCCCCGACCTTGTCGCGGTCCCACATCGGCAGCGAGAAGTCCATGCGGTCATAGCCGGTGTGGACGCTCGTGCGTCCGCGGAACATTTCGTATTTCAGCCCGACGGTCGCGTTCTCGGAAAGATCGTAGGCGAGCCACGCGCTCGTGTTCTGGATGCGGTAGTCCGTGTCGTCGATCGCGCCGCCCGGCGCCTCGATGTTCCCGTGGTCTTCGTCGGAATAGGAGACTCGGGCGGAGAAGTCGCCGAAGCGCCCGGACAGCGAGTAGTATTGGTCGATCCCGTGCGTTCCCGTGTCGCCGCGGACGCCGACGCTTCCGTGCGCTCCGTCTTCCTTCGGGCCCTTTTTCGTGATGACGTTGACGACGCCCCCGATCGCCTCCGACCCGTAGAGCACCGAGGCCGGGCCCTTGACCACTTCGACGCGCTCGATGTCCTGGACCGAAATCAGCAGCGGCGCGCCGTTCATGCCGGAGTTCTCCGTGATTTTTTGCCCGTCCACGAGGAGCAGGCAGCGGCCGTTGTCTTCGCCGCGAATGCTGAGCTGCTTGAACGCGTGCCCGGTCGAGCTCACCTGCATGCCGGGAACGTCCTGCAGCAGGTCGCCCACCGTGGCGGCGGAGCTTTTCGTGACGGACGAGCCGTCAACGACGGAAACGCTCATGGGCACTTCCAGGAGTTCCATTTCGTGCCTGGCGGCGGTGACGCGCACTGCGCGCCCGGTTTGCACTTCAGGTTTCCCCGCCGCGTCGCCGCTTTCGGCGGCGGGCGCCGGAAGGGGACGTTCCCGTTCCTCGGTTTCTGCCGCAGGCGTTCCCGCGGCTTCGTTTTCCTGCGCGAAAAGCGCCGTGCAGGGCAGCAGGGCTGCGCCCGCGAAGATTAAGAAGGACTGTCTGATTTTCATTGATTTCTCGTCGTATCGCGCACTCCGGTCTGTCCGGTCGCGGGCGAGAAAATATCGTTGTGTGGTGCTCCGTGTGTTTCCGGTGGCGTTTGTCTCTTGGTTTGTCGTTTATTTGGAGAAGCGAATTTTTTCCTTCACTTCGATCTGCACGACCTTCCCGTCGTGGACGACCACGGTCAGCTCGCCGAATTTCAGCGTTCCAAGCTGTTCCTTGATCTTTTCGATGACGTCCTGCGGTTGTGTTCTCATGCGGATTGCCGGAAATTAAAAATGAGATTCATTTTCAAGTCAATAAGTTTTTCATGTCCCCGGGGAAAGCGATTTCCAATCGCTTTCGTTTGAGTCTGGGAGTCCGGCGGAGGCGGCTTTGCGGGCAGAGTATTCGTTCGCTCTTTCGTCTTTTTGCGTTCCTGCGTTTCTGCGGAAGCGATTGCAAATCGCTTCTTCCATGTTTGCGGGGACAGGTTCTTCGGGAACGAGAAAACCCAAAGAAAAAAACGCTTGATTCCGCACTTTTTTTTTTTGTCAGAATCTTGTTTCAAGAAATGAGACAGCGTTCCCGCGCCGTTTCGTTTCCGAAAAACAACCCAAAAACGTTATTATCCGCAACTGACATATCATCATGAAAAAACATATCACGATCGCGGCGCTTCTCGCCGCAGGCACCGCGCTCTCCGGCGCGGCTGTACAGACGGCGACCTGGACCGGCGTTGCCGGAACCTACACCGTGGAACAGGCCTCGGCGGCCTCGAACTGGAACAACGAGACGTTGACTTGGAACGACTCGCGCAACCCTCTCGCCTATACGTTCGATTGCGGCGGGAACGTCACCATCGGCAGCAACGACGATGCCTGGCAGGGCATGTACACGTCCGACGGCGGCTCGTGGACCGTTTCCAACAACACGAACGTGACGATTTTCGGTGCGAATGCTCGCACTTGGACCGGCAACATCACGGTCGCGGCGGGGTCGTCTCTCACGATCAACAATTCTTCGCTCCAGCTCAAGGACGGCACCTACGACATCGGCGGGGCGCTGACGATCGGCTGGGACATCAAATTCGACGGCGCCGCCGGGCTTCAGACTTTCGCGCTCGGTTCTGCGGGAACGCTGACGACGAACAGCCGTCTTTACACGGACGGGCACGAAATCAAGTTCACGGGAACGGTCGACCTCGGAGCCGGCAGCACGTATGTTCTCAGCCAGCGCACGCTGTTCGACGGCAATTCGCAAATCAACGGCGACAACACGTCGGCGGAGGATATCACGGCGCTTTTCAACGACTCGATCACGGCGGAATTTACCGGACTGAGCACGTATGACGATTCGCTCGGCGCGGATGCGTTGACGGCCGAAGACGCCGGCAAATACTTCCTCAGCACGGACGGCACGAACATCGTGCTGAACTACGTTTCGGCGGTTCCGGAACCTTCGGCGTTCGGTCTGCTCGCGGGTCTGGGCGCGCTCGCGCTCGTGGCTTCGCGCCGCCGCCGCAAATGAGCCGAAGCGCAGACGCGCTTCTTGAAAGAAAAAGGCGTTCCCGCGGGAACGCCTTTTTTTTTTGCGCTTCGTTCCCGCGTTCACGCGGGAGATTTTTTTTCTTTGCGGGGGGGGGGGATTTTTTCAGCCGACGCGGGCGATGCGGCGCATGTTTTTCGCGCGGGCGCCGATGATGAGCGGGACGCGTTCCACGACGACGAGCGAGGTGTCCAGCCCGAGCGCGTTCGGTTCGTCGATGCCGATTTTTCGGATGATGCCGTAGAGGTTCATCAGCAGGTTTTGCCGGCGGTCGGAAGAATCTTCCGGGTAATAGACGCGGTGGATCAGGATGAAGCGGAAATCCCCCGGAATGCCGTTTTTGCGCAGCGAGGGATACGCGCTGGTCAGGTCCAGTTCGCCGGAGGCGACGAGGTCTTCCACGATTTGCCGCAGGTAAAGGCTGACGCGCGGTTCGATGCGGAACCCGATGCGCAGGTTCACGCTGAAAAGCGTTTTGTCGATCAGGGACTTGAAGGCGTATTCGAGCGTGTCGGGAGCGTCGTCGTATTCCAAATGGAGCAGCCAGTAATGGTCGGCGCGCTTGGGCTGCTTGTTGATGATGGAATAAAGGAGCTTGTCCTCGACGGCGCCTTCGCCGCGGGAACGGCTGACGTAGACGAGATTCGAGGCGTATTTCGGAATCGTTTCGTCCGCCTTGATGTCGGAAATGACGCCGTAGTAGTCGCTGAGCTGCTTGAAGCGCAGATATTTCCGGCGGATGCGCAGCGCGGAAATCCACACGAACATGACGGAGCCGATCGCGCCGCCGATGAGCAGCGTGAACCAGCCGCCTTCCGCGAATTTGGAGAGATTCGCGGCGAGAAAAACGCCTTCGAGCGCGCAATAGCCGCCGACGAAGAGCGCCGTCAGCGGGAGCGGCACGCGGCGCGTCCGCAGGTAAAGCCCCAGCAGCAGCGTGGTCGACAGCATCGTGATCGTGATCGCCAGCCCGTAGGCGGCTTCCATGCGCGCGGAATCGCGGAAAATGAGCACGGCGGCGGCGACGGCGGCGAACATGAACGCGTTGGCCGCGGGAATGAAAAGCTGCCCTTTCACGTCGGTGGGATGCCTGACGCGCATCCGCGGCCAGAAGCTCAGATTCATGGCTTCGCTCAAAATGGAAAACGACCCGCTGATGAGCGCCTGGCTCGCCACGATCGCCGCTCCCGTCGCCATCACGACGGCGACGGGCAGAAGGCTTTGCGGGACGACGGCGTAGAACGGGTTCGTTCCCGCCGCCGCCGCTTCCGGGCGGGAAAGCGCCCACGCGCCCTGGCCGAGGTAGTTCAGGATGAGCATCGCCTTGACGAACGTCCAGCTGAACGCGATGTTGCGCCTGCCGCAGTGCCCGAGGTCGGAATAGAGCGCCTCGGCGCCCGTCGTGCAGAGAAACACGGCGCCGAGAATCAGAAACCAGACGGGCGAATCCGCCAAAAGCCGCACGGCGAAGTAAGGATTGAACGCCTTGAGCACTTGCGGGCATTCGAGCATTCCCGCCGCGCCGACCGCGCCGAGCATCAGGAACCACAGCAGCATGAACGTGCCGAAAAAGCGGCCGATGGACTCCGTCCCGAAGCGCTGCACGAAGAAAACCGCGGCGATGACGGCGAGCGTCACGGGAACGACGGGCAGGCCCGGGCTGACGCCCTCGAGCCCTTCGATCGCGCTCGTCACGGTGATGGCGGGCGTGATCACGCCGTCCGCAAGCAAGGTGCTCGCGCCGATGACCGCCGCCGCGGAAGCCCATTTCTTCTTGTGCCGGCGCAGCAGCGCGTAGAGCGCGAAGATGCCGCCTTCTCCGTTGTTGTCCGCGCGCAGCGCGACGAGGACGTATTTGACCGTCGTCTGCAGCGTGAGCGTCCAAATGATGCAGGAAAGCGCGCCGACGACGTAGGCTTCGGAAAGCGCTTCGCCCGTGCCGAGAATCGCCTTCATCACGTAAAGCGGGGACGTGCCGATGTCGCCGAAGACGATGCCCAGCGAAACGAGCATTCCCGCGAGCCCGGTTCGGCTCACGGCGCGCGCGGCGGTCCCGTGAGAGAGATCTTTCATGTCGGATTTCTGTTGTTTTTGGCATTCCATTGAAGTTGTTTGACCGAATCGCGGCAAGCTTAAGAAAAACGCGGGCGCGCTTGCGTTCCCGCGGGAAAGAGTGTTAAATGCGCGCTCTATGCAGAAACTCGCACTCCTGTCGGTCAGCGACAAAACCGGACTCTTCGATTTCGCGAAAGTCCTTGTCGAAAAACACGGCTATCGGCTGCTTTCCACGGGCGGCACCGCCAAAATGCTCCGCGACGGCGGGCTTCCCGTCACCGACGTGAGCGAGCACACGGGCTTCCCGGAAATCATGGACGGGCGCGTGAAGACGCTGCACCCGCGCATTCACGGCGGACTGCTCTGCCGGCGCGACCTGCCTTCCCACATGGAGCAGGCGGAAAAGCTCGGCATTCCGATGATCGACATGGTCGTCGTGAATCTTTATCCGTTCGAGGCGACGGTCGCCAAGCCGGACTGCGCGTTCGAGGACGCGATCGAAAACATCGACATCGGCGGGCCTTCGATGCTGCGCTCCGCGGCGAAAAACCACCGCAGCGTCTTCGTCGTCACCGATCCCGCGGACTATCCGCGCGTGCTCGACGCGCTGGACGGCGATCCCGCGGCGCTGCCGGAGGTCCGCCGCGAGCTCGCTCTGAAAGTTTTCTCGCGCACGGCCGCCTACGACGCGGCGATCGCGGCTTATCTGGAAAAGCGGACGCCGAGCGAGGCGACGGCGCCCGCGTTCCCGCGCCAGTTCAATCTTAACCTGAAAACGGCGCAGGAACTGCGCTACGGCGAAAACCCGCACCAGAACGCCAAGCTCTACGGCGATTTCCACGGCTTCTTCAACCAGCTTCAGGGCAAGGAGCTGAGCTTCAACAACATCCTCGACATCACGGGAGCGGCGAGCCTCATCGCCGAGTTCGACCGCCCGACGGTCGGCATCCTCAAGCACACGAATCCCTGCGGCATCGCGACGGCGGGAACGCTCGCCGAAGCGTGGGATCAGGCGTTCGAGACCGACAAGCAGGCGCCCTTCGGCGGCATCATCGTCGCGAACCGCGAGGCGGACAAAGACCTTGCCGAACGCATCGCGCACATCTTCGCCGAAGTCATCATCGCGCCGTCGTTTTCGGCGGAGGCCCGCGAGATTTTCGCGAAAAAGAAAAATCTGCGCCTGATGGAGCAGGTCAAGCCCGTAGCGGCGGACAGGATGCTCGACGTGCGCTACGCCGTCGGCGGCGTGCTCGTGCAGGAGCGCGACCTGAAGCCGATCGACCCGAGCGCGTACAAGGTCGTGACGAAGCGCGCACCGACGGACGAAGAGCTGCGCGCCATGATTTTCGGCTGGAAAGTCGTCAAGCACGTGAAGTCCAACGCGATCGTCTACGCGGGCTGCGAACGCACGCTCGGCGTCGGCGCCGGGCAGATGTCGCGCGTGGATTCTTCCCGGCTCGCGGTCTGGAAAGCGGGCGAAGCGGGGCTTTCGCTGAAAGGCTCGGTCGTCGCCAGCGACGCGTTTTTCCCGTTCGCGGACGGATTGCTCGCGGCGGCGGATGCGGGAGCGACGGCGGCGATCCAGCCGGGCGGCTCCGTGCGGGATCAGGAAGTCATCGACGCCGCGAACGAACGCGGCATGGCGATGATCTTCACCGGACACCGGCATTTCCGCCACTGAGCGTTCCCGCGTTTCTCCGCGGAGAGAAAGAAGAAAAGCCGCGTTCCCGCGCATCGGCGGGAGCGCGGCTTTTTTCTGCGTTCGCCGCATCGGACGCGCGGCGTTCCCGCGTCCGCGAAAAAAAAGAAAAGCGCCCGCGCGGGAACGCGGACGCTTCAGGAAGAAAAAAGATGGAGCCACTTGTCGGACTTGAACCAACGACCCTCTCATTACGAATGAGATGCTCTACCAACTGAGCTAAAGTGGCGAACAGGAAGCACTCACGATACGCTTTTCCCGTTTTCGCGCAAGCTTTTTTTTCAGTCGTCGAATTCGGAAAGGCGAATCGTCATGTCGACTTTGACGATTTTGCGCGTCGTGTCGACGACGTCGACGCAGTATCGGCGCGAACCGCGGCCTTCGCCGTGGACGTGCGAGCCCTCGCAGTCGAAATAGGGCGAGTTTCGCTGGATGAACTCGAGGGCGACGTCGCTTTGCACCGACGATTCCTCGGGCGTCCGGTCCGCCGATTTCAGGTTGAATTTGACGGTTTTCTGCGTTTTCGGGAGCTGGCCTTCGTTGGAGACGATTTCGGCGGACTCGACGTCGATGCGCAGGAGAAGCGATTTTCTCCCGGAGCGCTTCACAATGTATTCCGCGTGCTCCGCGGTGAGCTTCCGCGACTGCAGGGAGGAGCCGGCGTTCCGCTTGCGGATTTCGCCGATTTTTTTCGTCATGGCGGACTTCACGGCGTTGTCGACGGCGAGCTGCGCCGAGGATTCTCGCATGTTGAGCTCGAAGCGCGGATTCGCGTAGACCGTGGCGTGCGCGGTCTTTTCTTCCGCGGCGGAAACGTTCGCCGCGCAGCAGAAAAGCGCGGCAAGGAGGAGCATCGGGGTTTTCATTTTGTTCAGAGAGGGTTTTTGAGGTTCGAAAAACCTACGCGGCGCGTTCCCGCGAAGCAAGTTTTTTCAGAAAAACTTTGCGTTCCCGCGCGGAAAATCGAAAATGGCGGGAACTATGAGCAAAATCAAAGTCGGAATCGTCGGCGCTTCCGGATACGCCGGAGAAGAACTGGTGCGGCTGCTGTCGCGGCACCCGAACGCGGAGCTTTCCTGCGTGTGCTCGCGTTCGCTCGCGGGGACGCCGCTGGCGGAGGTCATGCCGCAGTTCCGGGAAATCATTCCCGCGGGGCTCGCGTTCGTGCGCGCCGACCCGGAAGCGATTTGCGCGGAGCCGGTCGACGTGTGGTTTCTGGCGCTCCCGCACGGCGTCGCCGCCGAGTACGCGCGTCCGCTCGTCGCGGCGGGCCGGCGCGTGTTCGACCTTTCGGCGGATTTCCGGCTGAACGATCCCGCGGTTTACGAGGAGTATTACGGCAAGCCGCATCCGGACGTCGAGCTTCTGAAGAAAACGCCCTACGTCGTGCCGGAACTCGCGCTCGGCGGCGAGTGGAAGTCCGCGCCGCTCGTGGCGTGCCCGGGCTGCTACCCGACGAGCATCCAGATTCCGCTCGTGCCGCTGCTGCGGGAACGCCTGCTGCGCCCGGCGGCGGGAACGTGCGTGATCAACGCGTATTCGGGCGTTTCGGGCGCGGGGAAAAAATCGGATCTCGCCTACGCCTACTGCGAGCGCGACGAGTCGGCGAAGGCCTACGGGCTGCCGAAGCACCGGCATCTTTCCGAAATCGAGGAACAGCTTTCGCTCGCGGCGGGAACGCGCGTCGTCGTGCAGTTCTGCCCGCACCTGGCCCCGATGAAGCGCGGAATCTCGACGACGATCACGGTTCCCGCGGGAGAGGCGACGCTCGCGCAGGTTTACGCCTGCTGGGAAAAAGCTTACGCGGGCAAGCCCTTCGTCGCCGTGCTCAAGAGCGGGACGTTCCCGGACACGGCGCACGTCGCGGGGACGAACCGCGCGGACATCTCCGCGGTTTTCGACCCGCGCACGAAGAATTTCGTCATCACGTCCTGCATCGACAACGTGGTCAAAGGCGCGTCCGGTCAGGCGGTTCAGCTGATGAACCTCGCGCTGGGCTTCGAAGAAACCGCCGGGCTGCTCTGAGCGCGTTCCGAGCTTTTTTCTTGCCGTTCCCGCGGGAAAAGCGTTTGCTCTCCGTAAAGACAATGCGGCGGGCGCGCTTTGCTCCGCCGCGGCCTCATTCCTTTCCCCCATAATCAAATCCCCCGTTTTTATGAAAGTCCGCCTGCCTCTCCCGCTTCTTTTCGCGTGCGCGTCCGCCGTCGCTTTCGGCGTTCCCGCCGTCGCGCAGAGCGCATCGTCGTCCTCTTCTTCGACGTCTTCGTCGCAGACGACGCCGACGCAGATTTCCCCGAGTTACGTCTACGACGACCCGATCATCAATCGGCAGTGGCAGTGGTTTCCGGGGCGGAACGGCGTCGAAATCGCCGAGCTCTGGAACGAAGGCATCACGGGCGAGGGCGTGGTCATCGGCATCATCGACACGTGGGTCGAACCGAATCACGAGGATTTGAACGTCTCGCCGTACAATCCGGGAACGAATCCGGCGAACGGGCTGAGCAAGGATTTCATCGGGACGGAGGAGCTGCCCGCGGACGGCTCGCAGATTTACACGGACGAAAACCACGGCACCTTCGTCGCGGGCATGGCGGCGGCCGTCGGCGGGAACGACGC
>ERZ779737.908-NODE-908-length-25017-cov-2.914911_pt1 | contig 25017 bp, 14 predicted proteins | sample MGYA00511889_ERZ779737 | MGnify/ENA primary metagenome ERZ779737 (study PRJEB29588, sample SAMEA2163575) | human gut metagenome | biome: human gut; feature: human-associated habitat; material: faeces | place: Denmark | collected 2008/2010 ... | reverse complement strand
TTACTAGTATCAAACAAGGTAAAATAATTAGTTTATATAAAACATTAATAAATAATAACCTTGGAATTCTTATAACATCAATCTTAGCATTTTCTGTTGTTCTTTTTCCACTAGTAATAGTTATTATTTTCTATAAAGGTTTTACCTTAGCATTTACAATTACATCTCTAATATATACATTTAAAATAAAGGGAATAATTTTAGCGATTGTTTATGTGTTTCCAAGTCTAATATTTAATTTAGTATTCTATTTTATAATGTGCTACTACTCATTTAAATTATCGCTAATATTATTTAATAAAGCAATTAATAAGGATACAACAAATATAAATAAATTCTTAAAGAAATACCTAGTAATAATTCTAGTATGCATTTCCTTTGTGTCATTATTTAGTTTATATGATACATATTTACTTCCAAGCCTAATAAAATTGGTTTACTAATTTTAAAAATAATGTATAATTATATTAGGTGATTTTTATGAAAGTTGTAATTGGTATGAGTGGTGGGGTTGATTCTTCTGTTGCAGCATACATTCTTAAAAAACAAGGTTATGAAGTAATAGGTCTATTCATGAGGAACTGGGATGCATCTATTAATAATGATATTATGGGTAATCCTACATTAAGCAATAATATATGCCCTCAAGAACAAGACTATAACGATGCCCTTGAAGTATGTAACAAACTTGATATCCCACTTCATAGAATTGATTTTGTTAAAGAATATTGGGATTATGTATTTACATACTTTCTTGATGAACTAAAAAAGGGTAGAACACCAAATCCTGATATAATGTGCAATAAATATATTAAATTTGATGCTTTCGCAAAAGAAGCAAAAAGACTTGGAGCTGATTATATCGCAACAGGTCATTATGCAAGATATGATGGAAAAAACTTATTAAGAGCAATTGACGATAATAAAGACCAAACTTATTTTTTATCACAAGTTACAAAGGAACAACTTAAAAATGTTTTATTTCCAATTGGAGATTTGGTTAAACCAGAGGTAAGAAAAATAGCAGAGGAAATTGGTTTATCAACTGCTAAGAAAAAGGATTCTACTGGTATATGCTTTATTGGAGAGAGAAACTTTAAACAATTTTTAGAAAACTATTTACCAAATATTCCTGGTGACATTGTTAATATTGAAACAAATGAAGTAATGGGTAAACACATCGGACTTATGTACTACACAATTGGACAGAGAAAAGGCCTTGATGTTGGTGGGACAAAAGATAAGTTATTTGTTGTTGGAAAAGATTTAAATAAAAATATTCTTTATGTTTGTTTAAATGAAAATAATGAGTATCTAATATCAAACTCATGCTTAGTAAGTGATGTGAACTTTAATTGTGAACTAAGACCTAAAAAATGCACTGCAAAGTTTAGATACAGGCAAAAGGACAATGATGTTACAATAGACTATCTTGACAATGGAGAAATAATTGTAAGATACAACAATGTAAAGTCAGTAACACCTGGACAAGCATGTGTTTTATATGATGGAGATAAATGTATTGGTGGAGGTATTATAAAAGAAGTAAGAAAAAATGATAAAAAGTTATGGTATCTTCTATAAAATATTAAAAATGTAAAGTGTCATTTATTTGACACTTTTTTAAAATTATGCTACAATTGATGCATAGGGTAGGAGGTATATATGAAATATTTAAATGAATTATTAAAAGAATTAGGAATATCAAAAGTAAAATTGGCTAGATATTTAGGAGTATCAAGGCAAATGGTTTACAATTATCTTGAAATGAAGAGCATTGATGAGTGGCCAAAAGATAAAAAGATTAAGTTATTATTATTATTTGGTGTAGATGAATTTAAGGATATTCAAAATATTAAGCCAACTAATGATTATATAATGAAAATCGATAAAAAATTGAATACTATTGATGGCAATGATAATTTATATGCTGGGGAAATTAATTATAATGTTAAAAATTTAAATAAAAAGAGTCAAAGAGTTCTAGCTGATATAATTTCATTATTAAAAGAAAGATTGTCAGAAGACGATAACGAAGGTACTAATTACAATACATTTAGATATCTTTACAATTTCTTACAAGTTATGGATGATGTAGAAGAATTAAGATATATTTTAGCGTACTTTGCAAAAACAAATGGTTTAATTAATACGAATGAATATGCATTTAATGAAGAAAATCAAATAATTTTTGAAGGTATTATGTATCAAGCAATTTCATTATTTAATAGTAAAGGTTTTTCAAAATCAAAAGTAATTGAAACACATAAGAAATTTGAGGCTGAAATTGCACAAAGAAATGAAGAAAAATTATCTAGAACTCAAGAACTATATACAGTAAAACAACAAGCATTAAAAGAACTAGGGTATAGTGAAATAAATGAAAAGAATGCTTCTGAAGTTTTTCAAAAAATTGCAGAAATTCAATCAAGAAAAATATAATAATTAGGGGAATATATCCCCTTCTTTTAATATAAAGAGGGAAGTAGTATAATTTATCATTTTAGTATTTTATCTCATAATATGGACAATTATATGCTATTTTAGATGACATATAATATTTTGGTAAATATATTTCATTTGTAATATATGATGGGATATAATTCAAAATAAAATTTTTAGCATCATTAGCATTTAAATCCTCATTAACAATAACATATGCTTTAATATTATCCTTAATTTCATAATTGTTTTTTTGATGATTTAAAATAATATTACTAGTGCTAGAATTAATTTTTCCCCAATTATTTAAATAATAATTACCCGAATTAAAATTATTAATAATTAAATTCCCATTTAAACTCAAATTGCAATTAGCCAAAATGTCTAAGGATATTGGTCTTGTAATAGTATAATCATCTTCAATTTTTATGTCATCAACCATAATATATCTAGCTCTATATAGTTTATTTTTATTATTTAAATAATCAAATAGATTATTATAGTAGCTACTATAATTAGCTTGAACTAAACTATCATATGAATCAATATATTCGTTTTGATATAAGACATTGGTCTTATTAATATAAAAAATATTATTAGCATATATATAATAATTGTCCGGAATACTAGTTAAGATATAACTGCTTGATATACCTAAATTAGTGTAAATATTATAATAATTTGATATATGCGTAGGCTCTAAATTATTAATTTTGGTAGATATTGGAAGAACAATATCAATTGTTGATGGGGTATCAATATCACTAGCATAGCTAATTTCAAGAGAATTACCGTCGCACCTAGAGCTAATACGAGGTGCATCAACTGTTAAATTATAATTATATTCAATTTTTACATTAATCGCATAAGTCATAAATCCTCCAATTGCAAGAAAAGCACTTATGCATATAATTAAAATGATTATTTTTTTCTTCTTCATAATCGATACACCTCCATTTCTAGCTAAAGCTTAAGGTTAAAACTCTTTCCGTATAATATTTCGATTCACCACTACCAACTAATATACGCATATTTACCTTCATGTAACCACAATCAATAAATTTATCCTTTATTGTATTAGATGCTATCTTTATTTTAACATAAAGAACCGCTTCTTTGGCAATTTGTTTAGTATAAAAATCTACTGTTTTAATTAGTGAAAGCGCCTCATCACCTGTAAGCTCTTCTTCACCCGAACTTGTTTTTAAGATATACTTAAATTCACCGAGTAAAGCTGATGCTCCTTGATAATTAATCAAATATAGGTTTCCACCATCATTTAATGTTGCAGGAAGATAAACATAGTTATCAGATATTCCTACATTTAAAATATAATTATTACTAATCGTCGGACTCATATCAAATACTGATGAGGTTTCATAAAGATTTAAAAGCCTTATAGCTTCCTTATACTCAGCCTTAACCCTTACAGTATATTCAGGACTAGATGACCATTTTTGCGTTACAGCCTCAAGATAAGTATTTGAGCCTAAAATGTTTTTATTAATGATAACCTCAATATTCTTATTATTAAGTGCATCAACTAAATAAGCAAAACTTGAAAGTGACATATGCTTATAAGCTTTAGAATCTCCAGGTCCATTGCTTGTTTGACTACCGTTTTGAACTCCTACACTAAACATATAAACATATTTTAATTTATTAAATTTTAATAAGAATGAAAAATCATTAACAAAGGTATTAGATCTTGATGCATATTGAAATTCAATGAGTGAATTTAAAGAGCCAGCAAGTAATGGAGAGAAATCCTCTACCATTGTATAGGTATTAGTATCTGATGTTCGATATAAAAACTTAGTAAGACTTAGAGATCTTAAAGGCTCAATACTTTGGAATATTCCACCCGCAACATCAAATTCCCTTAAATTACAAAAATATTGAATTCCTTCAATCGAAGATACGGCGTCTGATTGACCACTACTAGAACCATTTGCAAATTTTGTTGTTCCTTCACGAGATGAAGTTGAAATTACAACGCCAAGCCTATGAGTACTAGCTTCTCCTTCATAAAGTGAATAATTCTTAAACATTTTAATAAGAGCAATTTGAAAACGTCCTGATACAAATAGCTCACTACCACGGATTAAATAAATATTACCACTTGTATCTAAATTATAGCGCGTATTATTTTCTTTAGTTGCAAAAACGATTTTACTTTCGCTAACATATTCCTTTGTTTTGTTTACACCTGAAGTAATATAATACCCCACATCATCTTTTAAGGTCTCAACATATAAATCATATGAATCAATTAATACATCTGTTGATTGACCATGATAAATCGAAATCGACATAACATTCTTTTTGTTTCCAAGAATAATATTTAAGTCGTCTAGATAAAGCTGGAATTTAATAGTTGTTGTAGATCCTTCATTAAATACTTTATTAGAAACTAAAGTACTTGAATCAATAATAATTTGGGAAGGATTTAAGCCATTATATATAAGCTCACTATGATCATTCTTTTCTGTTTTAATTGAAATTTTATATGGAACCCCATCAATAAAGATATAACCAGGCATTTTAACATTTAAATAAACGTTATTATCATCAATATTTTCGTTATAATATTCATAACTTAAGTTATCAAATTCAAATTTAATGTTACTAAGCAAATCTTGGCTATTTATAATATCAAGTTTTGTATCTGAGCTTTTCGTATAGCTTGGCTTAAAATCATCAATGGAATATAAATTATAATAATCTTGATCCAAGTGTATTTTAATACACTTTCTTCCATCAACTAGATAAAACATAAAATTATTTCCCTCAACCTTGGTAATAAAATTATCAAAATTTCTTGGTGATAATGATTTAAATAACGTATCTGACCAATATATTTCAACATTATCTTTTAGTTCAAACATTCCATTCTGATATATAAATGCATTTTGATTAATCGCATAGCTTATTAGTTCATAGTTTAAATCGTTAATACCTAATCCATTGACATTCTTACTTGACCTAAACCTAGGAACAGACGCTGTACTTCCCATTACCTTAAGGGGAATTGCAATATTACTAAACACTGTACCAGTTTGACTATATGATACATACACGGTTGTGACAGTATTTGGTACAAAGGCGTAATTGCCAATTGTTGACTGGAAGGTTTTATAAAAATCCCAATTAATTTTATAAATATTTGTTGAAACACTGCCTGATGTGTATAAATTATAAAATTCATTTCCTTGGGATGTGATGTCATATTCCTTGGCTGTAATTTCTTCTACTCTACTTAAGTAATCAGCAACATTACTAGATGTAATAGAACTACTAGTACTATTAATTGATAGTTTTAAGGTAGAAGCTGATGCACTATTAAACCATTCCTTAAGATATGTAAATGTATCTAAATTATAATCGCATTTAGTATTTTGCAAATTTAATTCCGTAACACTTTGAGAAAGATTAGTAATAATAGTAGGCTTTATATTTTTATTATTACTTAAATCCGCCTTCACTAAAGATGTAAACATACTTAAATCCTTAATAATAAAGGCGCTGCTTGATATATTTAAGTTTTTAATACTAGTTAAGCCTTCAAAGAAGCTAAAATCAGTATAATTAGAACTATTAAGATTTAATGTCGTTATTCTATCCTGAAGCTTCGAAATTAAATATTTTTTTATTGTACTATTTGCTAAATCATCAATACTTGAAATAGTAATATTAGAACTATATGAAGAATTAAAGCTATAGCTTTTACCCATTAACACGCTTACATAATCAACTAATGATTGATTCATAGTCAAAGCTTTTGAATTTGAGACCTCAGCATTAACAAAAGCCCATAATCTTAAATTATTATTGCTAATAATACTATAAACACCATCTCCATTACCAACAACAAATTGATAAATGAAGAAATATTTATTATTTAAAATACCTACTAAAACTAAATATCCATCCTCGCTACAAGTATAAATATAATCATCACCATTAGTACTATTTAATTTAGTCTTGCTTGTGAAATTATTATTACTACTAATTTTCCATAAATACCAATCGATATTATAGTTATTTTTTAAATTAGTACCGTCCTCAGTATTACTAATACCAAAGAAGATTTTTCCTGATTTAGTTGGAAGTGTTAGCTTTGTATCCAAGCCCAAATTGACCTTAGCATCTTCATTAAGGTTAGACCATCTATTATCATTAATTGAGAGTCCTAAATCGGAATATTTCATATTTGATAATAATTTATCTTCAAATCCGGAATCAAATTCATCTATCTTTGTATTACTTGATGATGCTCCTGATGCCGACCACTTTGTATTAGAATCAATATAAACATAATCAACAACACCATCAGCAGTAAGATTAAATAATAACTTACTTGAGCTTGAAAATTTATTAGATGTCGGTGTACCGATATAATAGGATGGTTCTTTATAAGTCCCGCTTACGGAAGCCTTATAGGCATTCCTTATATCAATCAAAATTCTTGTTTGAGGATTAGAAAATCCTGGATTAGAACCATTACTATAGGTTACACCATTTAAATATAAATATTCTAGGCTGCATTTTCCATTCGAAATAAAATATCTTAAATTATTCAAATCAAAATATTCATAATCCGAGGTTTTATTATTCGTTTGATTTAAGGTCAATGATGATAAATTCGGCATATTTGATCCAATATCATCGTTTATAACGAAGCCATTAAATTCTTTAATGTTAATGGTTTTAAGATTAGAAAGCCTAGTAGTTAAATTAGAAAAATCTATATAAGACCATTGAGTTGAAATAGATTCAAGATTTACCAAATCAGCACCATCACCAGCATTAAAATCCATCTTAACAAAGATTGATTTAATATTAGGCAAATATCTTAATCCATAAAGGAAATCATAATCATTTGAGGTCATACTTGAAAAACTAAAAGAATTGTTATTGAATGAAATTCCTTTAAGACGATTAAGAGAAATATAATATGTATTGTCAGTAAGTGCATAATTAGAATCTGTTAACGACTCTAAAGAAGTTACAGCAGTTTCATTTATAAAGCTATTATGAAGCTTCGTTAATATTTCCTCCTTTAGCTCTTTTGAACCGAATAGATTCGATAATGTCTCCTCCGTTTTATTTCCTAAAAGAGTTCTATCTTTATCATAAACGACAACATAGTTTGAGCGATCCTCACAATTAATTTGTAAAATATATTCATAGTTCAGGCTAACACCTTTACTATTAGAATAGGTTAAATTAGAAACTAAATATGATGTTTCATTAGAAGCGATTAGCTTTTTATAATTAATTGTACCATTTGTTATATCAAAATAATCATTATTATTTTGCCAACTATACTTATTAGTAAATCGTGTATAAATTTTTGAACTAGACGCTTTAAAAATATGTTTTATTCCATAAAAATATATCTCAAATCCAGAAGATGATGTATAAATACCTTTTGTATTAAATAAATCATATGAGCCCAATTCATTAAAGCTAATTATAGACGGTAAATAAGACATTTTCTTATTAATTAGCTTTTCATAAGGATTCCAAGCAGTTGTAGTTTCATCAATATAGATATTGAGACTCTTATTTGCATAATAATAAATTTTAAATAATCCTGCTAAAACATCATCATTATCAAGACGGTAGCATTTTGACACATAAAAGTTTGTTATATTTAAAGGGGTTGAATAGCTTGTCCCCGTAGCGCTTATTTGTACATCAATTAATTCATTAAAATCAAACTGACTTCCACCAAGACGAAGCTCCGTAATTTCCGTTAAGTACTTTAGATTAACTAGACTATCCAAAGGATTGCCCTCAAGATTCAAAGATTTAGCCTGACCAGATCCAGTTTTGAAATATGGAGCCAAATATACCATTCCGGTTAATGATTCAATACCATAATTTGACCAGTCAATCGTAGAAATAATCTCCGCAGATATTGCATGATCGTAATCAGCTTTAGAAATAACATATTTTTCACTTGTAGTAATTACATTCCCATTTGAATCAGTGAATGAAATTTCATCCGCAGTATTATTATTAAAGCTTGTAAAAAAAGCATTTATAAGGCTAGCATCAGGGATTAAATCTGGATTGGCCGTTAAATCATAATAATTACCATTAGAATATAAGAAAATATGTGAATCATCCGATTTTATAACTGTAACCCTGATTCTTCTTTGGAATGATTGACCATCAACTTGGGCAATCATATCCATTGGAGTATCAATAATAGGGCTATTAATTTTATAAACCTGAGAGCCATATTGATCTGTTTCATTTAAAATATTAATTACTTTATAATTGCTTGTGCTCCATGAAATAGTATGAGATGTACCATTTGCATCAATATAGCTGGTTGGCAAATATAATATTTTAGAAACACGATTGATAGTCTCTAGCTGCTTAAGTACCTCAACGGCCGCAATTTTTGTAGAATCCACATTAAATACAACTCCACTACCGCTTCCCGTTTTAATAGTTGGATAAGCATTATTTGAAGCACAGTTTACCATTACAAGGGTAAGCTGATAAGCAATACTAAAATCATTAGGAAATTCTGTTCCATTCTTAGTCATATTTCTTAAATATAGTTCTTTAATTGTCGTCATATTTTCAAGAGCTTCAAAATCGGTAATCTTATTACTATCAAAATTAAGATATGAAAGACTACTTAAATAAGCAATATCAGAAATACTTGTAATACTATTATTTGATAAATTAAGATAAATTAAATTATCAAGTAAATTTAAAGGCTCGATATTGGTAATACGATTGTTTGTAGCCGAAAAATAAGTTAAATTATGAAGCCTTCTAAGCCTTGACAAATCAGTAAATCCACATGAATTAAAGGAAAAGCCCGAAATATTACTGAAGTTTTCTAAGCCATCAAGATAATCAATACTAATTCCATCAAATTTTAAATACTCTAAATTATATTTAGTATCAACTGCTAAATATTTTGATAAAAGTCCTTTAGCCTCAAGTGTAGATTTGACACTAGATAAAGTTGCATGAGCCTCACTATAGGTAATCATATTATCATTATTAGCATCAAAAATATCCTGTAAAGCATTATAAAATAAATTATTCTTTACATTTCCGTTATCATTACCGTAGTGAATAATACCTTCCACAGGAAAGTTAAAGCTATAAGTTAAACCATTATATACATCCCCTGAAAAATCACTATATTCATAAAGCTCAGCTTTAACATTAACATTTGTAACCTCATCCTGAGGAACTTTATTACTTAAGATATTAACATTCCCTACTAAACTATATAATATAGCATAATTGCCAGTACTAGATTCCTTAACACCTGTAGCATCGATTGTATATTTAGTTCCACTATAATGATCACCATCAGACAATAATACAAATAAAGTATCATTACCATTTAAACTTGTAATTTTTGTTGTTCTTTCATCAATATCAATAAATTCATAGCTATCATTATTATTTAAAAAATAAGCAACCTGTGATTCGATTTGTGAATTAGTAGCATATTTATAAATGATTGAAACATAGCTTTGGCTTTCTGAAGGAATATTATATTTAATATAGATAATCTTCTTATTTCCACTAACAGTTGGTGCAAGTGCTCCATAAACATTAAAGGAATAGGTATTACCATTAATATAATCATTCTCATTGAATTTAGAGCTTAAACGATTCTTTATATCATATTTTGTAACATATGATTCTTTACCAAGAAGGGTAGCATTTACCTTTTTAGAAATTGTTATACTATAACCTTCGGAAACTAGAACATCTAGCTTAATTGTAAATGATGTATCATAAATTGCATTTGCACTTAATCCTACAAAGGAAATAGTATTATCAATCTTATTTAAATAGTTTTGATATTTATTATCATCGATACTAATTTCAGTTATACTAACATTTGCAAGTTTATCCTTAAAGCTTGTAAGTAAGGTATCAAATGATAAAGCATCCTTATCTGATACAAAGCTTAAGGATGAATTATTGATCAGTAATGATCCGATTTGCTCATTAGTCAAAGGAAAAACGATAAAGGAATCAGCTGTTTCAATAGTATAATATTTAGTTTCATTACCACGAGATAGCTTTACACTGATTTTAGGCCTTATAACATTAAGTTTTGACATCTTACCTATAAAAGATATTCCATCACTTTGATAGATTCCTTTATTATTTAAAACTGAGCCATTAAAACCATCATCAATTACATATTCAATGTGTGTATTAGTCGCATTATCGTAGGCTTTAAGATTTATTGTTGAAGAAACCTTCTTCTCCTTTATACTATCCTTTAACGCTGTAAAAATGGAATCTAAAGAATTTCCTTTAATTAAAAGTTCACTATAAACACGTTCAACTGCACCCTGAGCATTAAGACTAAGATATATACTAAAACTATTAGTAGTTAAAGCATTATTACTTATTTTGATAGTTTTATCAATAAAGTTAATTTCAAGAAGATTAGATGAAGCATCCTTGTTAATATAATTTTTATAAATCCATATTCCATCTAAAAGAGAAAGCTCATCCCCGGCTTGATATTCTTTCTTTCCATTTATTTCATTCATTCTCTTAACTAATAATGCTTTTAAATTATTATAAGGATTTGTATTTCCTAAGCTAACAGAGGAAATATAATCATTATTAATTAAAAAGATATCATCACTATCAATATTAATATTTCCACCATTTGGATTAATTACACCATCTGATGATGAACCAATATAAAGATTATCTTTAAATCCATCTGAAACGGTTTTTAAATAATTAAAATTAATATTTTTATTTAAGGTTAATATATGTCCATTGATATCAATACCATGCTTAGTAATAGTGGTAATTTCAGAATTAAGCTCAATATCATTAGTCAAATATATTTGGGTCGATGTAGTTGCTAAAAGTGCTTTTTTCAATTCGTCCTCTGTGCCTACAAATTTATAATTAACCTGTGAGGTAGAAATGACACCCGAAGCAGCGGTTTTAATTTTAACATTTCTATTTTGACACAAGGAATCATATTCATCAAAGGTAGTATCGCTATATTGAAGTCTTAATTTAATTTTACATAAATTATTACTAATTATTTTTCCTTGAAAAGGTGCATCTAAGGTATTGAAGTTTGCAAGACTATCAATATATTCATAGCGATAGCCATTATAATAATAAACATCAATAACATTAGCTAGAAGCATATCTTCTACCTGCTTATCATTTTCTGTTTCTAAAACCGAAAAAGAAATACTATAATCAACAATAATACGCTCTGATCCAATTGTTTCTACACTCATTTCAAGGTCAGTATAATCACCTTTTTTTAATGTAATATCCTTTGTTTCTATTTCAGAAAGATAATTTTTACCATTATATATAAATGATACATTTGTAGTCGTAATAGTGGCTGGATATTTTTTATAAACCGCTTGGAAAACAGCATAAGCGCTTACAGTTAAAACTAAGATTATAGATATAATTATCGAAAGTAAAATTATTTTTTTCTTCTTCATCCTATTTTCCCTCCACTGTAAAGAATAGTTTAACGCTTGTACCTAACATATAACAATTAAAATTTTGAGCTAGAATCGAATAATTCTCATAATCAATTTGCGGATATTTTTCATTTTCAAAATTACCGAGCATAATATTTAATATAAATATATCTCCAGTATGTGCTTCTATGCCATTAAAGGAATATAGAGAATCTCTACTCTCTAGAGGAATTGTTCTATTTTCAAAAACAATTTTTCCTGTAAAATAGTCAGCAATATTATTTAAACTGGCCATTTGCCATAGCATATCAACCTTATTAGAAGGCTCATAGCTATAAAAATGTTCATTTATTTTCATTTGATAACTAGCCGTTGTATATTCTGGATGATTACTAAATGCATTTTTATACTCAGCTTCCTCAAGCATAGTTACATCAAATTCAACAACTAGATTTTTTATATTTCGTGTCGCTTTTAGCTTGAATGTTATATCTTGATATGGATATAAAGAATACGGATTATCCGCGATTGAAGATTCAAGAATCTCAACGCCACCACCTTCAGCCTCTATAACACTACCAGTAATATTGTTTGCGTCTACAGTGGTATTAGAAATATACCAAGCATATAAGGTTGAAATAAATAGCATTAATGTTAAGTTTAAAAAAACCACTGACTTAATTAGCTTAGTCTTCATAATACCACCTCCTAAAAGATAAAAAAAGATAGCCTAGTTGCAGCTGGCTATCTTGAATAAGACCCTTTAGTTTTGCGTCACAATATCACTACTGCTTTGCCATTAGAATTGATAATAAATTTGCAAAATGAATATAACATATTATATTAAATTTGTCAATTTATATTAAACTTAATGTCACTTTTTTCATGATAAAGTAACATCCAAAATCATCATCATAATAAAACCAATTGCCAAGGCTATCGTAGCCAAATTAGAGTGCCCATTTGCTTGAAATTCAGGAATTAATTCTTCAACAACTACATATATCATGGCACCTGCCGCAAAAGCTAAAACATAAGGAAGTACAGGTGAAATATACTTAACTAAAAAAATAGTAATTATTGCTGCAATTGGTTCTACAACACCCGATAATACTCCCATCACAAATGATCGAGGTTTACTCATTCCCTCTTGATATAAAGGAAGAGAAATAATAGCTCCTTCGGGAAAATTTTGGATAGCAATACCTATTGATAAGCTTAATGCCGAAGATATACTTAAAATATTGTTACCATACAATGTTCCTGCAAGGACAACACCTACCGCCATTCCCTTAGGAATATTATGTAATGTTACTGCAAACATCATTTTAGTAGTCTTTTTTAAATTACTTTTAAGACCTTCTTCTTCGTCAGTCTTTATGTGGGTATGAGGAACCAAAATATCCAATAAATACATAAACAAAATACCAATCATAAATCCCACAGCTGCTGGTAAAAAAGCGAATTTTCCCAAATTTTCACTCATCGAAATAGCCGGATCAATTAAAGACCATATCGAAGCCGCAAGCATAACTCCCGCTGCAAAACCAAGTAACATTTTTTCAATTTTCGCATTAAGCTTCCCTCTTAATAAAAATACTAATAATGCACCTAAGGTGGTACCTAAAAAGGGTATTAAAATTCCGATTATAATTTGCATAATAAAACCTCCAGTTAGTTTCATCTAACTATATTATATAATACAACTATAAAACTGTCAAAACTAATATATTTAATTACAAAAATAAGTCATATTTTAACTCCTTAATAAAATTAGCAACTAAAGCTTGCTTTTCTGACCAAAACTTTCTACCAGGAATAGTCACTAAAGGATTGGTATTTAAAATATGTGCCGAATATTTTTCAAGCTTATTCAAAGCATCATCATATGCTTTAGGATTTTCATGCCCAAGCGTTATTAAGTCCCAGCAAATAGACATTGCACCTTCTTCATCTAACCAATCAGCTTCCATTAATATAACAAGCTCTAAAGGAGTATTTTTATTTTGAAGTAATTCTTTATTAGAATGCATTCTTATAAGATAGTAAACATAATCTATTAATTCCGTATCAAAATGCTTAGAAATAGCATACTCTTTCCATATATCAGCTCCTTCAATAGGATGTGAATTATGAAAATGCTCAGATCCATAGCCAACATCATGAAAAATACACGCTAAATATAGGGCATTTTGATCAATCTTAGCTTGTAAAAGATAATCTAATTCATTATATATTCTTAATGCCCAACGAAATACATTATTAACATGCTTTGAACGATGACGAAATGTTTCATTTATACGTGGGGAATTATCACCATTATGAGAAATCAAATAATCTTGGACATATTTAAGCTCCTCTTCAAACATTTTAACACCTCCGTTTATTTAATTATATGTTAAATACACACTAAAGTAAAACAATTTAATTTACAAATGAAAAAAGGAAGTGGTATTACACCACTTCACTTATTAATTATTAAATATTAGCATTTGCTAAATCAGAAGAAGTATCATCAACATAAGAATCATCTTGTTCCTCTTCAGCTTCTAGATTTTCACCATCAGCCTCTTCCGTTGAATTAACGTTCTCTTCTGATTCTTCATTATTAAGGTCATCTTCAGGATCATATGGCTTATGCTCACATTCAAATGAAGTTTCTTCAAGAATACCAGTACCAGCAGGAATTAAGCCACCAATGATAACATTTTCCTTAAGACCTACAAGATCATCTTTCTTACCCTTAATTGCTGCATCTGTAAGAACACGAGTTGTTTCCTGGAATGAACAAGCAGATAAGAATGAATCACTACCAAGAGCAGCCTTAGTAATACCAAGAATTAATGGCTTAGCAATTGGCAATGTACCTTGTTGCTTAATCGCATTTTGACAAGCCTCTCTGAATTGGTTAACTGATACTTCAAATCCTGGAAGAAGATTTGAACATCCTTCTTGAACAACAGATAATCTTCTCATCATTTGGTGAACAATAATTTCAATATGCTTATCAGAAATTTCTACACCTTGAGAACGATATACCTTTTGAACTTCCTCAATAATATACTTTTGAGTTGTATATGCATCTGTAATACGAAGTAACTCTTTTGGATGAATAGAACCCTTCATTAGTTTCTGACCACGCTTAATCGCATCGCCCTTCTTCACGATTAATTCAGCAGTAGCTTCAACTGTATAATTCTTAACTAAATCCTCATCTTCAGGATCAATAGCATTGGCAATTGATACAACAACACCGGCTTTAGTTTTTTGGATATCCTTAACAATACCATCAATTTCAGAAAGAGTAGCCTTTCCTTTTGGCTTACGTGCCTCGAAAAGTTCCTGAACACGTGGAAGACCTTGCGTAATATCGCCACCAGAGGCAACACCACCATTGTGGAATGTTCTCATGGTTAACTGTGTACCTGGCTCACCAATTGATTGAGCAGCAATTACACCAACAGCTTCTCCAACTTCAACGATTTCGTTTGTTGCAAGGTTACGACCGTAACACTTCATACATACGCCTGATTTAGCATTACATGTAAGATTAGAACGAATATATGCAACCTTTATACCTGCTTTATCAAGCTTACTAGCTAAAGCCTCATCAACAAAGTCATTACGACGAGCCAAAATCTCACCAGTTTCTTCATTTACAATATCCTTAGCAAGATATCTACCAAGAAGACGATCTGCAAGTGAAAGTACAACCTTACCATCATCAGATACAATGTCTTCCATCTTGAAGCCCTTTTCAGAACCGCAATCTTCACAAGTTACAATAATATCTTGTGAAACGTCGACAAGACGACGTGTTAAATAACCTGATTCAGCTGTCTTTAAGGCTGTATCGGTAGAACCCTTTCGAGAACCATGGGAAGAAATAAAGAATTCTGATACATTAAGTCCTTGGAAGAAGTTTGCCTTAACGGGAACCTCAATAGCCTGACCATTAGTATTAGCCATCAAACCACGCATACCAGCAAGCTGAGCGAAGTTAGAACGAGATCCACGGGAACCAGAATCAGCCATCATGAAAATTGAGTTATCCTTCTTTTGTTTTAGATTATCCCAAAGTCCAGATTCAATGTTATCACGAGTCTTACTCCAAACAGCACATACCTTTTGATAACGTTCTTTTTCAGTTAAAAGACCCATATCACACATTTCATGAATTTGGTCAACCTTAGCCTCTGCAGCCTTAATTTCATCTTCCTTATGCTCATAAACTTCAATATCAGCAATTGAAATAGAAATACCTGAAATTGTAGAATATTTAAATCCTTGATCCTTTAGGCGGTCAAGCATAATAGATGTTTCGGTTGTTTTGAAGCGATCAAATACTTCCGCAATAATCATAGAAAGAGTCTTCTTGATGAATGGCGCCGTCTCAGGACGTGCAAGCATCTCCTCAACAGTGTTCTTCTTTACATCTAAGAAATAGCAATCTGGAGTTTCATTTTGTAAATTATATTTAGTAGGTTCATTAATATATGGGAACTCATCTGGTAAGATTGTATTAAAAATCATCTTACCAACGGTAGTAAATAAATACTTTCCAGTTAAATCCTTACCAGCAAATTTTTTAGTTGGATATGATTTTGGATCCACGAATACACGAGTATGTAAAGTAACCTCGTTATTCTTATAGGCCATATAAGCTTCATCAAAATCCTTAAAGAAATGACCTTCGTTCTTTTCACCTGCACGTTCAAGAGATAGATAATAGTTTCCTAGAATCATATCCTGTGAAGGTGTAACAACGGGTTTACCATCCTTAGGGTTTAGAATATTATTTGAAGCTATCATAAGAAGACGTGCTTCTGCTTGTGCCTCTTGAGATAGAGGTACGTGAACAGCCATCTGGTCACCATCGAAGTCAGCATTGAAGGCTGTACATACTAGAGGGTGAAGACGAATTGCTTTACCTTCAATTAGAATTGGTTCGAATGCTTGAATACCAAGTCTATGAAGAGTAGGAGCACGGTTAAGTAAAATTGGGTGCTCACGAATAACACTTTCAAGGATTGGCCATACTTGGTCATCTTGACGTTCACAAAGACGCTTTGCAGCACCAATTGCAAATCCCTTTTCAGTTAATTGACGAATAACAAATGGCTTAAATAATGTAAGTGCCATTTCCTTTGGAAGACCGCATTGGTACATCTTTAGGCTTGGACCTACAACGATAACAGAACGACCTGAATAGTCAACACGCTTACCAAGTAGGTTTTGACGGAAGCGTCCTTGCTTACCACGAAGTAAGTCAGATAAGCTCTTAAGATGATGATTCTTCTCAACAGCAGCCTTTTTACCACGCTTAGAGTTGTCGATTAAAGCATCAACAGCCTCTTGAAGCATACGCTTTTCGTTTTTTACAATTAAATGAGGAGCATTTTGCTCATATTGTCTCTTTAAACGATTATTACGGTTTAAAATACGACGGTATAAATCATTTAAGTCAGTTGTGGCGAAACGTCCACCATCAAGCTGAACCATAGGACGTAAATCAGGTGGAATAACAGGAAGAACATCAAGTACCATCCATTCTGGCTTATTATCTGAATTATTAAATGATTCTACGACTTCTAGACGCTTAATAACACGATCACGTTTTTGCTTAGATGAAGTCTTAAGCTTCTTACGTAAAGATTCAACCTCTTTATTAAGATCAATCTCTTGTAATAACTTCTTAACAGCCTCAGCACCTGTTAAAGCTTCAAATTGCTTAGGATATCTTTCAGTAAAATCTGAATATTCTCCTTCAGTAAGAATTTGCTTTTTTGTAAGTCCAGGTACTTTACCAGGATTAATTACAATATAAGAAGCAAGGTAAACAACCTCTTCAAGATCCTTTGCCTTTAAATCTAGTAAAATAGCAAGACGTGAAGGGCTGTTTCTTAGAAACCATGTATGAACTACAGGGCTAGCAAGACGAATGTGACCCATACGCTCACGACGTACCTTAGATGAAGTAATTTCTACTCCACACTTTTCACAAACCTTACCCTTAACATCATTACGCTTAGATTTGCCACAAGCACATTGATAATCCTTAGTAGGTCCGAAGATCTTTTCACAGAAAAGTCCACCTGGCTCTGGTTTAAGTGTACGATAATTAATTGTTTCATGAGTCTTTACTTCTCCATGACTCCAAGAAAGGATTTCCTCTGGAGATGCAAGGCGAATACGCATGTATTTATATTTGTTGCTCATAAAATTGGCCCCTCCTTACATACCGAATTTACTAATATAGTCATCATCATTTTCATCAACGATTGATTTATTAATTTCATTTGTTCCATCCTCAGAAATTAATTCAACATGAATACCTAAAGCTTGAAGCTCACGGCCAAGTACTCTGAATGATTCTGGAATACTTGCATCTGGGATAGGCCTTCCATCAACAATTGCGTGGAAGACATTGTTACGTCCAACAAGGTCATCTGATTTAACAGTAAGCATTTCTTGAAGTGTATGAGCAGCACCATAGGCTTCTAGTGCCCATACTTCCATTTCTCCGAAACGTTGACCACCATTTTGAGCTTTACCACCCATTGGTTGTTGTGTAACTAAAGTATAAGGTCCAACTGAACGAGCATGTAGTTTATCATCAACCATGTGGTCTAGCTTGATAAAGTACATAATACCAACGTTAACCTTATTTTCAAATGGTTCACCAGTACGTCCATCATAAAGGGTAATTTTTCCATCAGTTGGAACATCTGCTTCCTTCATAATATCCATTAAGTCTTCGTAAGAAAGACCATCAAATACTGGAGTTGCAATCTTAACACCAAGCTTCTTAGCAGCTAATCCTAAGTGTAGTTCTAGTACCTGTCCAATGTTCATACGGGAAGGTACACCTTGTGGGTTAAGAACAATATCTAGTGGACGACCATCTGAAGAATATGGCATATCCTCCTGTGGAAGAACATTAGAAATAACACCCTTATTTCCGTGACGTCCTGACATCTTATCTCCGACACCAATCTTACGCTTTTGAATAATGTATACACGTACAACATCATTTACGCCTGGATTAAGGTCATCACCATTTTTCTTAGAGAAGTGTTGAACAGATTGAACAACACCAGAACCACCATGAGGAACCTTTAATGATGTATCACGGCTATCACGAGACTTATCTCCGAAAATAGCAAGTAATAATCTTTCCTCTGGTGTTGGGTCAGTTTGGCCCTTAGGAGTAATCTTACCAACAAGAATATCTCCTTCTTTAACTTCAGTACCAGGTATAATTATACCATTTTCATCAAGATACTTAGTCATCTCTTCACCAACACCTGGAATATCACGAGTAATTTCTTCCTTTCCAAGCTTTGTATCACGAGATTCAATTGTATACTCTTCAATATGTACAGAAGTATAAATATCATTAATTACAAGCTGCTCGTTCATAATAACGGCGTCCTCGTAGTTATATCCTTCCCAGGTCATGAAACCAACACGAACATTACGTCCTAGTGCTAATTCACCATTTTGCATTGACTGACCATCAGCAATTACATCGCCACGATCAATTCTTTCACCTGGTTTAACAATTGGACGTTGCCAAATTGTTGTAGATGAGTTTGAACGTAAGAATTGATACATCTTATATGTATGAAGATTTCCATCATCTTCACGAACAACAATCTTCTTTGCATCTACATATTCAACGATACCACCCATAGTAGCTACACAAGCAGAACCAGAATCCTTAGCTGCAAAGTACTCCATACCTGTACCTACAATTGGAGCCTCAGGAGCAATAATTGGAACAGCTTGACGTTGCATGTTAGCACCCATTAGTGCACGAGTCGCATCGTCGTGCTCAAGGAATGGAATACATGAAGCAGCAACAGATACTACTTGTTTTGGAGAAACGTCCATATAGTCAACTGAATCTGGAGAAACGATTTCTGTTTCACCATCACGACGACCAATAACCTTTTCTTCAATGATATGTCCCTCACTATCAAGCTTAGTTGAAGCAGATGCAATTACAACACCATTTTCTCTATCAGCTGATAGATATTCAATATCCTCAGAAATATACTTCTTACCATTTTCATCAACTTTAGCAACTAAATATGGAGTTTCAATGAAACCAAAGTCATTCACACGTGCATATGTTGCAAGAGATGTAATAAGACCACAAGATGGACCTTCTGGTGTCTCGATAGGACACATTCTACCATAATGTGAATTGTGAACGTCACGAACCTCTACACCGGCACGATCACGGGCAATACCACCAGTACCTAATGCAGATACACGACGTTTTTGAGTAATTTCGGCAAGAGGATTAATTTGATCCATAAACTGTGATAACTGTGATGAACCAAAGAATTCCTTTAGTGCAGAAGATAGTGGTTTAACATTAATTAAATTTTCAGGAGTAGCCTCATGAATATCAACAGTTGACATACGCTCAACAATATTCTTTTCAAGATGAGCGAAGCCAATGCGGAATTGGTTCTTTAAAAGTTCACCAATTAAACGTAGACGACGATTTCCTAGATGGTCAATATCATCAAGAGAACCTACACCATCATATAGATTAAAATAATAACTTGTAGCAGCTAAAATATCAGATAATGTGATATGTAAAGATTCTTCTCTTTGGTCATTACCAATCATCTTAACAAGCTTAGTTGTATCTCCGATAGTAACAAGACATTCAAGAATTTCACATTCAGGATTTTCTTGACCTAAAACGCCACCAAGATCAACAATCTGGCGGAAGGCTTGACGACCCTTTTTAAGGTTTTCAAGAACCTCACCCTCGATTACAGCACCCTTAGGAGCGATAACATCACCATTTGCAAAAGCAAGTTCACCTGTTACATCATCAAAAATATCATCATTAGCAATGATATCATTATTAAGAACATGACCCTTAGCACGATCAAGAACATCAAGCTTAAGATTATACTTATAACGACCAACCTTTTGAAGATCATAGCGGCGATCTTCAAATAAGCGTGAAGCAATAAATGAACGAGCACCATCTACTGGAACTTTTTCACCTTGACGAAGCTTAGCATAAACTTCAACCGCAGCATCTTCACTATTTGTTGAAGTATCCTTCTCAAATGTGGCAGTCATATATGGAGATTCACCATATAAAGCGGTAATTTGTTCATTAGAAGATAAACCAAATGCACGTAAAAGTGTTGTAATAGGAATCTTCTTAGAACGGTCTAACTTACCATACCAAACGTCTCTTGAACCAGTTTCATATTCAATCCAAGCACCACGTGTTGGGATTACCTGACCTGTATACTTAACCTGTCCACTTTTCTTATCAATTTCGTTAGCATAATAAACACCAGCTGAACGAACAATTTGAGAAATAACAACACGCTCAGCACCATTGATGATGAATGTTCCTACTGGAGTCATATATGGAACGTCTCCCATAAATAGCTCCTTTTCCTTTTGTTCACCAGTTACGTTATTATTTAAACGAACTTTAACCTTTAAAGGACGTGAATAATTGATATCACGTAGCTTGCAATCTACGACATCAAATTTTGGGTCCTCAAAACGGAAATCTCCAAAGTAGATTTCAAGATTATTTCCGTCATAGGATTTAATTGGGGATACATCCCTAAATAATTCCTTTAATCCTTCTGTAACGAACCAATCAAAAGACTTTGTTTGAATTTCAATCAAATTTGGAAGTGCAACATCAGTACGCACCTTTGAGTAGTTTCTTCTTACAGACTTCTTTCCATAGTTTACGTTTTTGTAACTCATTAAAGTCACCCCTTGTGTATTTATTTTTGCAAAAATTTAAGCACAAAACGCTATTATAAGCATTTTAACATTATAGACTACTTCGTTCTATTTGTCAAGGCCTCTATAGACCGATTTTAAGATAAAATAGCCTTTTTCTTTAGTTACAATCTCACAATTGCCAAAAATGGCATTCAAGTGGTCAATTGTAGACGGAGCCCCCTGTTTCTTTTGAATTACAACCCAAAGCTCCCCGTTTTGGTTTAAATGTTTAATTGCACCATCATATATTTCATATATGACTTTTTTTCCAGCCCTAATAGGTGGATTAGTTAAAATATAATCAAAGCTTTCTTCTTCCTTAATATTTTCATAGATATTACTTTTTAAAACGGTAACATTTTGTGCTTTATTTTGTTCGACATTTTTCTTAGCAAGGGATATTGCTCTTTCATTAATATCTATCATTTTTATATTAAGATAAGGGTATAGCTTAGCAATTGTAATACCAATTGGACCATAGCCACAACCTACATCTAACAAGCTTTTTTTAGTTGAATTTGGTATGAATGTATCAATTAAGGTATAAGAACCAAAATCAATATATTTTTTAGAAAAGACACCAATATCGGATGTAAATAAAAGCTTATTATTTCTAAAGAAAAAAGTATATGTATTAGGATCACTTTTTAAATTTTCCTGTGTTTCACTATAGTAATGATATGCCATATTTTTTCTATATACCTTTAATAAAACTAAAACCCGAGCTCAGTTAAACTCGGGTTATAGGATTTTCTTTTAATTATTACTTAATTTCAACAGCAGCACCAGCAGCTTCTAACTTAGCCTTAAGGTCTTCAGCTTCAGCCTTTGATACCTTTTCCTTAACAGCCTTAGGAGCGCCTTCAACGATTGCCTTAGCTTCCATTAGTCCAAGACCAGTGATTTCCTTAACAACCTTGATAACAGCGATCTTTTGAGCACCTGCATTAGCAAGTACAACATCGAACTCAGTTTGCTCAGCAGCAGCCTCAGCAGCACCAGCAGCAGGAGCAGCAGCAACTGCAGTTGGGTCAATACCGAATTCTTCCTTCATAGCGTCAACTAATTCTTTGATTTCAAGAATAGTCATTTCTTTTAATGATTCAATAAATGTAACTTTGTCTAACTTAGCCATTTTAATTTTCCTCCGTATAATATATTTTATTTTTTTAATGTTTAATTAGGCTTCTTTTTCTTCTGTTAACATGTTAAGACCAATTGATAATTGAGTAAGAGTTCCTAACATACCAGCAGCAAGTTGAGTTAATAATGTTTCGTATGATGGTAATGTTGATAATGTCTTTAATTGATCAAAATCAAATTCCTTACCAGACACAACACCACTAGCAACTTTAACTTTATCATTGTCTTTTGCGAAATTGAATAATTCCTTAGCAGGAGCTACTTCATCCTCATATGAGAAACAAATAGCTTTAGGACCTGTTAAAGTCTCAGCGAAAGTCGTATATCCTGCAGCCTCTGCAGCACGACGGCTGATATTATTCTTTAAAACGCAGATTTCGCAACCACTCTTAAGTAAATTACGTCTTAATTGCATGAAAGCAGCAACTGTAAGTCCTTGGTAGTCAAATGCAATAATTGTCTTTGCCTTTTGGAACTTCTCAACAGCAGCGCTAACAGCTTCTTGCTTCTTAAGAATAACTTCTTTTGCCATAGTATTACCTCCGTTAAAATTTTAATAATAATTAAAAGTCTCTCCTACCTGCATAGAAAAGACTTTAGTTTCTTTTACTATACCTCGGTAGAAATTAAGTGCCAAATGCACGCCTACTTTCTTCGGCATATATTTGATTTTTTTATCTAGAATAATCAGCGATTATTATAGAGCAGTGTCTTCGTTAACCTTAACGCCAGGTCCCATAGTTGTAGAAACGGCGATATTCTTAACGTATGTACCCTTAACAGTTGTAGGGCGAGATTTTACTAACACTGAGTAAATAGTCTTAAAGTTTTCAGCTAACTTTTCAGCGCCAAATGAAACCTTACCAAGTAAACATTGAATTTGACCTGTCTTATCGCAACGGTATTCAACCTTACCAGCCTTGATTTCCTTTACAGCATTTGCAACGTTCATTGTTACAGTACCAGTCTTAGGGTTTGGCATTAAACCCTTAGGTCCAAGTACACGTCCAAGACGTCCTAGTTCACCCATCATGTCAGGTGTTGCAACGATTACATCAAAATCAAACCATCCTTGGTTAATCTTGTTGATCATATCTGAATCACCAACATAATCAGCTCCTGCAGCAGTTGCTTCTTGAGCCTTAGCTCCACGGCAAAGTACTAAAACCTTACGAGTCTTTCCTGTACCGTTAGGTAAAACGATAGCTCCACGAAGGTTTTGTTCAGCCTTACGAGGGTCTAGGTTTAGACGGAATGCAACTTCAACAGTAGCGTCGAACTTAGTTGTAGATGTTTTGCAAGCAAGATCTAATGCTTCTACAAGATCATACTTCTTAGTTGTATCTACAAGCTTAGCAGCTTCAACGTATTTTTTTCCTCTCTTCATATGTATCCTCCTAAAAATGTGGTATAAACGGGATTTCCTCCCACAAGTTTTTAGATCGTAATAAATGGATCCTAAACTTAGTCTTCAATTGCAATACCCATGTTTCTAGCTGTACCAGCAATAATGCGCATAGCAGCTTCAACATCGTTTGCGTTTAAGTCTGGCATCTTCATTTCAGCAATTTCTTTTAATTTTGCTTGAGAAATAGAACCAACTTTTGTAGTCTTTGGATTGCCTGCACCGCTTTGAACTCCGGCAGCCTTCTTTAATAAATCAGAAGCTGGTGGTGTCTTTACAACAAATGTAAATGAACGGTCATCAAAAACAGAGATTACTACTGGTAAAATATATCCAATCTTATCCTTAGTTTGCTCATTGAATTGAGTACAGAAACCAGGGATATTAACACCTGCTTGACCTAGTGCTGGTCCTACTGGTGGAGCTGGATTAGCCTTACCTGCTTGGATTTGTAACTTTACAACTTTTACAAGTTTCTTAGCCACGATAATTCCTCCTTACTTTCATAAATGTGGTATATAGTGGATTATTGATCCTCCCACTATGGACGTGTCATTACACACACGTGCTTATATATTTTATCAACAATGCAAGATATTGTCAAGATTTTTTTAAAAAAAATTAATCAAAGTTAATTTTAAAAGTAAACCTTATCATTAATAATGCTGGTATTTGCCAAATTTAGGCTTTTTATCATCTCTATGCAAACGTTTTCATATAAGAAAACAAAAGAAAAATTAAAAAAAATCGTATTTTCCG
>ERZ779737.905-NODE-905-length-25076-cov-3.511650_pt1 | contig 25076 bp, 19 predicted proteins | sample MGYA00511889_ERZ779737 | MGnify/ENA primary metagenome ERZ779737 (study PRJEB29588, sample SAMEA2163575) | human gut metagenome | biome: human gut; feature: human-associated habitat; material: faeces | place: Denmark | collected 2008/2010 ... | reverse complement strand
TGCCTATCGGAAAAATGAAAAATATTCTTGGATTGCCAAAGATACATTAGAGGCTTTAATTGCTGCTGAGGCTCAGGTTAACTCCTCGATTATGTTAGAATCTCCTTCACAAGTTATAGAACAATGTCTTGATGTATACAATAACTATAAGAAATTCGGTTATCCAACAGAGGCTGCTCGTTCCTTGGGCGTACCTATGTCATCTTTGATTTTGATTAAGCAATATGCCAAAGTCAAAAGATATATGGATATCTATGAAAGAGAATCTGGATATTTTGATGGAAAGTTGAATCCGGGCGTTAATTATGGCTCCTATTTTTATGCTAAGGGACTATATTATTTGAATATACATTCAGATTCTGCTAAAATGTGCTTTCTAACATGCTCGAATTTGGCCAAAAGTGCAAATGCTAAACGATTAGCATTTGATGGTTGGTATAGATATTACAAACAGAAGAATCTTATTGATTCGATTAAAATGTATGCAGATTTGTTTATCCAATATAGTGATAGTGTTAGGGCGCATAATGAGGTTGAAGCTATGTCCCAAACGGCTGCATTGTATAATTATTCTCAATGGCAGAAACAAGCAAAAATACAAGAAGTAGAGAAAAATAGGGCTCGTATGGTCATTCTTCTGATGATAGTACTGGTTATTGTGCTTATTATTGTTGTAGTTCTGTATGTCAAGAATTTAAGAAAAGAGAGGCAGATAAGAAACGAGCAACTATTGTTTGTGAAGCAACAAATCTTGATGAAGGAGCAGGAATTGCAGAAAAGTCAGGAGGAGTTGGCTAAAATGAAGAATGAACTATCTTCAAAATCTTCGCTGGTGTTAGACAAGGAAAAGTCTATAATGATGCTGAAGGATGAAATAGAGGCATTGACTAATGATTGCCCACAAGGCAATAATGAAAGTTATGCTGTCTTCCAGCAAAAAGCTATGGTGATTAAGTTTAGGGAATTGGCAGAAAAAGGTATAGAGCCTTCTTCTCGCCAATGGGACGTTCTGGATAATATATTCGAATCATTTTTCAAGCAGTTTAGATTATCGCTAGAGAAGAACAGTAAGTTAAATGAAAATGAATATAGAATATGTATGTTGGTTTGGTTGGGATTTGTTCCTAATCAGATGAAAATATTAATGGGTATGTCATCCTCTAATATCTCAAATATAAGAAAACGTTTGTCTAAAAAGTTATTTGATAGAGAGATGACAACGAGCAAATTTGATGATGAGATCCGTAAAATCCGGGTGGAAGGCTAATTTGTGAAATTGTGAAATCTTTAGTTATCTGTTTGTGTTTTAGCGTGTTGTACTCACAATTGTGAAATTATGAAATGTTAAAACTGGCAGATGTGATATATAATATAGTTGTAACGGCTTATCTTTGCAAGAAAAAGAAAACGTTATGGCTAAAAGACTTTTGATTTTGGTGTGCTTCGTAACATTCGCGATATATACATCTGCTTCAAGATTACCTCTGTATTTGAATTGTTGTTCAAGAGATGATAATTCGCATGGTAATGTTCCCGTTGTATGTTAAACTCTAAATATAACAACTTATGAAATATTTAACATTATTACTCTTAGTATGTTGGTGGCAAGGTATCGCTATGGCGGAAAATTACCATGGTAAGGTAATGTCAATGGATAATCGACAAGCTATATCCGAGGCTACAATTCAATTCTTCAATGACAATGTTTTCATTGGTGGTGGAAAGTCAGCACTTGATGGCACTTTTTCTGTATCTACTCCAAAGAGAGCAACTAAGATTTCTGTGTCTTATGTGGGAATGGAAACCTTTGTCAAGAACGACAGTTTAGGGATTCCTGAGGATTTGGGAGACATTTGCTTGAATACCTTTGGCATAAGTTTAGGTGAGGTGACAGTAAAGGGCAGCCTCAGAAGACAAAGCTATGACAAAGATATATACCTCATAACTGATTCCTTGCGAAAAGGAACTTCTAGCAGTGCTCAATTGTTAGAAAAAATTCCGGGCGTGTTACGAGACTGGGAAAATGATAATTTGCGTGTCGATGGACAAACGGATATTGTCGTATTGGTTAATCAAGTGGAGAGAGATAGAAATTATGCCATGCGCCTTAATCCCAAACGTGTTAAGCAAGTAGAGATAATACATAATCCCACAGGAAAATATGAAGGAAGGGTCATTCTAATCAATATTTCCCTATATGACGACTATATAGGATGGGAACTTACCCCATATACGACATTAAGCTATGGAAAGAATGACATGAACAAGGAAGAAGTGGGGGGAACATATACTTATAGTGTCAACAAGTTGTCCTTGAGCCTGTCTTCAGCTATGACCAATAATACAAGATGGGAAAGTTATGACTTTGAAAGAAAATACGGTGAACATTTTGAAAAGAAGTCGCACCCAATGGACTTAAGTTCTCCAAATGGATATAATAACAAATTTTCATACAATCTCTCTTTTGGGGTGGAATATCTGTTAAGTAAAAACCAGCGCATCTCTGCACAAGCTAAAGGTTCCTTCGTTCAGTCAAAGGATTCCACCTTGTATAACATCACGGAAAACGATTCCCGGGAAATGAGACGATATGTGCAGTGTAACAAGGATAAGTATTACTCCGATGATTATAATGTAGGAGTGTTTTACCGGGGCAAACTGGGTAAGGACATCTCTATCAGCAGTGACCTCACTTATGATTATTACACTATTAAGGAAAGGAGAAGCTACCTTGAGGATGCTACATTGAGTTCCCAACCAACGTTGGGTGACAAGAAACATGTTTATTACGATGTAAGTTTGGGCTTTCCGATACTCAAATCATTGGATTTTGACTTTGATTATAATGTCGCATGGAGAAAATACAATGATAAGAATCGGGATACGGGAAATTCCACCTATAGTTCCCAAAATGTTCGCCATTTCGTAATATCAATGTTGTCATGGCATCCAGTTCATAATTTTTCTCTCACAGGTGGACTCTTGTGGATGGGAAGCTCTGATAAAAGCGACAATGGGAAAAATTCAAACTACTCATGGGGAAGTGTGGCACGCTTGTTTTACAAGCCTTGGAATAATGTCACGGTCAGGGGGAGTTACCACGCCTCAATGATGTATCCTAATTTGGATCAATTGTCTGCCACGGAATATCAAGTAGACTCATGGATGGTGCGTTCTGGAAATCCAAACTTGAAACCTTCGATTATGAAATATCTGAATACAGTGGTGAAGGTAGACAAGGTGATAACGCTGTCTTTTGTTAATTTTCTCAACAAGGACATGAATAGCCTCCCGTATTACAGCCAAATGGAAAATGGAATGGTAAAAGAGAGCTATGCTAATGTTGATTGGCGCAGGACGGCTGTAGGATTGTCAGGTAATTACAAACTAATAGGCGACTTATATGCAGGAGGTAGTCTTTGGTATACTCATGACGCAGTGAGAAAAGATGACGAAAAGAGTAATACTGGGGAAATTTATGAGCTAGATTTACAGGTGAGATATAAGATTTCTCCTATAAAACTGAACGTGCAGGCTGCCTATGAGTTCAAACATGCAAAGACCCCGACCACGCAAGGAAAATTTGAAGATCGTGAGGATGGTGCTAAGTTGGTGTTAAGTCGCTCTTTCATAAAGGGAAAACTGGAAACGTTACTGACGGCAAAAACCCCTGTGAATATTCTCAAGCGCAGATACCGCTCGGAGACCAACTTGCCATTTTATACAAGTGTCAGCCATAATTCCAAGAACAATTATTATGGTCCTTATTTGTCTTTCAGTGCAAGATTGTACTTGCATGGAGGAAAGCAAGTTAGAATGGGACGGAATACGTTTAACTTTGATAGTGAAAAATAGCAATATGGATTTCGATGAAAAAATAAGAAAAATAGCCCTGGAGGATAAGACTCTGGGGCTGTTTCATGGGAAGCTAGGGGCTTGCATTTACTTTTATGTAAGCAGCAATCATGATGAGGATAGCTTAGCTTACCAAACAGCTAAGGAATTATTGGTGCAAATAGTCCAGAAGGTGTCGTCTGTAAAAAGTATTGACTTTGATAATGGGGTGATGGGGCTCTCGCTTGGATTGTCGTTCCTAATGAAGAACAATTATGTAGAGGATACTTCCATATCTTGGTTGTCTCGTATGGATAATTATGTTTATAAGGTTGCTGTAAAAACTCTAGATATGGATATTAAAGATAATGATTTCTTATACCAAGTTGACATATTGGTATATGAAGTTATTAGATATAACGAATTGAAAGACAATTATAAAAAAGAATTGTGCCTGAGATTAATTAAGGCACTGTTCAACCAAATCTATCTAAATCGACCTGTGAATTTCTTTAGCGAGGCTATTCCGTTTACGATACATGACAGATTGATTTCATTTCTTTTTGTACTCTTGGAAATACGTAGGCTTGGAATTTGTGTTCCTAGAATTGACAGAATATTCAAAGAGATGAAAATGTTTCTGTTTTCATTGGTACCCATATTGAATCCGAATAGATATAGCCTATATCTTGTGTCCTCGCTTGTTGCACAGGTTACAGATGATATTGAATGGATGCAGTATGTAGAAAGATTAAAGAAAAGCGTTGATATGGAAGGACTTTTCACCAAGGATATGTATGATATGAGCATTTTACCAATCAATGGAATATCAGGAATGGTTTTGTTGATGTTTTTATATAATAGGTATTCTAACAATTCTATAAGTATAGACTTGGAAAGGGTTGAGGACCGTTTGGAAAGTTCTTTGTTTTGGAAGCGCTTCCAAAATGATGTAAGTTTTATGAAGAAGTATTATTCTCTTAATGGGTATTGTGGCATAAGATTATTGTTGGATTCAATAAAAAGTGGACGAAATGAAATATGATATGGATGACCTCGCTGTATTGATTCCTGTGAGAGTGGAATCGTTGGTGAGATTGGAGAATCTTCTTTCCGTGGTAAGATACTTACAGACGCATTTTTCTTTGGACATAAAAGTATGGGAAGCTGATGCATTCAACAATCAATTTTTGGAGCGTCTGTTGCCTCCCGATGTGGAGTATAAGTTCATACAAGACGAAGACCCCGTATTTTACAGGACTAGGTATATCAATGACATGGTTGTTGATACGCAAAAGAAATTTGTGGCGATATGGGATGCCGATGTTGTCTTCCCTGTGATTCAGGTACATTCTGCCTTGGAGACATTACGGACAGAAGAGGCTACTTTTGTCTATCCTTATGATGGCATTTTTTTGGATACGAGCCCCATTGTTCGTCAGATGTTCATCGAGAGTGGTGATGTTGATATGTTGTGGAATTTGAGAGGTTTTATGCATGCTCCTTATGGTACGGATATGAGAGGTGGTGCTTTTCTTGCAAATAGAGAGGCATATATAAAAGCAGGCATGGAAAATGAAAATTTTTATGGTTGGGGACCGGAAGACTGGGAACGCATAGAGAGATGGAAGAACCTTGACTATCGTATTAAAACCATTGATGGAGTACTCTTTCACCTCACTCATCCTAGAGATATGAATGGTAAACATAACTCTGAGGGGCAGAGAAAAATCACTACGCAAGAAAAGGATAAAATCTGCTTCTCCTCTGCAGAGGAGATTCGGCAACACTTGAATTTGAAAAATTAATTATGCGCAAAAGTTTTCCTCATTATCAGCAACTCGACGAGATGGACTGTGGTTCCACCTCGTTGAGAATGATAGCCAAGTACTATGGCAAGGAGTACTCGGCGGAGATGCTGCGCCAGCATTGTCATATAACCCGAAATGGTGTGTCGATGCTGGGCATCAGCGAGGCTGCTGAGTATCTGGGCTTTCGTACGCTTGGGGTAAGGATTACCATGGAGCAGCTTGCCCATGATGCTTCGCTTCCATGTATTCTCCATTGGAACCAGAATCACTTCGTGGTCTGCTACAAGGTGAAAAAATACAGGAGTGGTCGCTATCGTTTCTATATTGCTGACCCCGCCTCTCAGAAACTATGCTATACGGAAGAGGAGTTTTTGCACTGTTGGCTCAGTACCAAAGTGCATGGGCAGGATTGCGGTATGGCTTTATTGATGGTACCTGGTGTGAACTTCGGTAAGCTCAAGGAGGAATGCGAGAGCCATAAGCGTAACATAAAATTCTTTTTCAAGTATCTTAAGCCTTACCAACGTCAGGTGGGCTTGCTTCTCTTGGGGATGTTGCTGGGCAGCTTGCTGCAGCTGGTGTTCCCTTTCCTGACCCAGGCGTTGGTTGACAGGGGTATCAATGGAAAGAACCTGGGCTTCGTCACGCTCATCCTCATCGCCCAGCTCGTGCTTTTCATCGCCCAGCTCAGCGTGAACTTTATCCGGGGCTGGATATTGCTGCATGTGAATACCCGAATTGACATTGCTCTGATTTCAGATTTCCTGGTCAAGCTGATGAAGATGCCGCTCCATTTCTTCGATACAAAGAAGATTGGCGACCTGATGCAGCGCATAGAAGATCATTCCCGCATAAAATCGTTCCTGATGGGCAACTCGCTGGGGTTTATCTTTTCTCTTGCCAACTTTGTCGTGTTTTCAGTTGTGCTCGGTTATTATAGTCTTCTCGTGCTTGGTGTGTTTTTGCTGGGAAACACCTTATATATATTATGGGTTGCATTCTTCATGAAGTATCGCCGTGAATTGGACTATAAGCGCTTCAGCCAGTCGGCTACTGAACGCAACAAGATGATTCAGCTGATACAGGGAATGCAGGACATTAAACTCAACAACTGTGAGCGACAGAAACGATGGGAATGGGAACGTGTGCAGATGAGGCTCTTCCGCATCAGTATGAGAGGACTCAAGATAGGACAGTTTCAGCAGTCTGGCTCCGTGTTCTTTAGTCAAACCACCAATATCCTCATCACATTTATTGCTGCGAGAAATGTAATCATGGGCAACATGACGCTAGGTATGATGATGTCTCTCACCTATATCATCGGACAACTATCTGCCCCTATCAATGATTTTATAAGTTTTATCCAGGCGGTGCAAGATGCTAAGTTGAGCCTGGAACGCTTGAATGAGATTCATTCCCAGCCCGATGAGGATACAGGCATAAAGGATAAGGCAACCGCTCTTCCTGCCGATAAGACCATACGGGTGGAACATGTTACCTTCAGCTATGATGGTGCGGAGCGCAACTATGCTCTAGACGATGTGAGTCTGGAAATACCGGAACGGAAGGTGACGGCGATTGTAGGGGAGAGCGGCTGTGGCAAGACCACGCTTATCAAGCTCCTGCAGGGGTTTTATTTGCCTAGCCATGGCAGCATCAAGATTGGTGGAACAGACTTGTGCGACATCAACCCTCATTATTGGCGAAGTATCACAGGTTCTGTAATGCAGGAGAGTTTTATCTTTAGCGACACCATTGCTCACAACATAGCTCTCGATACGGACCGACTTGAAATGGATCGTGTGCATCGTGCTGCCATTATGGCTAATGCCGATGGCTTTGTGCGCAAGATGCCAATGGGATATTATACAAGAATTGGTATGGAAGGAAGTGGCGTGAGCCAAGGTCAGCGCCAACGCATATTGATTGCACGTGCCATCTACAAGAATCCGAAGTACATCTTTTTTGACGAAGCAACCAATGCCCTTGACACAACCAATGAGGCAGAGATTATGCATCATTTGAATACCTTTTACCACGGAAGGACTGTGGTGGTAGCTGCCCATCGCCTAAGCACGGTGAAGAATGCTGATCAGATACTAGTCATGAGACAGGGTAGGATAGTGGAGCAAGGTACGCATAAGGAATTGGTGGCAATGAATGGATATTATTATGACCTGTTAAAGAACCAATTGGAAAATTTCAATTCAACGTCACCTTCAATGGCATCAAGAAGTTGAATCCTGGCAAGATGATGAATCCCTTGCAGCAGCAATGTTGCAAGGGATTTTTCTTCACTAAAACTATGACTTGTTTTTATTAACGGCTTCTCAATAGGGATAATGCATAGAGAGGCAGTATGGTGACATGCCTTATGGCATCATCGTCCTGCTTATCAATGTAATCAAATGATCCGAAATTCTCTAAGGAACAACGGAAGGCTTCGGTGAGCTTTTTCTCTCTCATGAATAGCCAGAGACTCTTCATGCCGCCCTGGGTACCCGGTTTGATTTCGATAGGGATAATCTTCATGTTGTGGATTTCCAGATAGTCTATCTCGGCAACACTCTTCCCCTTCTGCTCCCAATAAAACATCTTCTGGCGCTGGATGCATGGTTTGTAACGCATCATCTCGAGTCCGGCAACCATTTCTGTTACACCTCCCTTATTGACAAGTTCCTGAGGGGTGCCGGCTAAAATAAGTTCTATGAGCTGCTGAGACAGGTCGCCTTCCAGTTGAAGCACGGCTAACAGTAATCCTGGGTCCAGAAAGAGAACCTTCATGCTTTTCTCGTCAGCTTCCGCATCCAGCGGAATACCATTGCCCGAGGTAGCGACCACAGGAGTAACGATTCCTGCAAGTGTCAACAGACGGAGGGTTTCTCTGATTTGTGAACTCTGATAATCTGCTGATATTTGCTTGTATGTCAACTTCTCTCCTGCCTGATGACAGATACCACGCATCGTTGTGCGCAGTAAATCTGGGTTGACTCTCTTTTTATACTTGCTGAAATCATCTTCGTATGTCAGTATGATGTCTTCCTGGATGTTTCTGCATCGGTTGAAATCGTGTGTCTTGGTCCATGCCAGAACAGATTCAGGCATGCCTCCAACAAGCAGGTAGGTGCGGAAGTATTCCACGAGTTTATCATGGAAGGCTTGATCTAAAGACTGGTTTCCGTATGCTTCATTCCGGAGAAGGATGAGTCCTTCTTCGTGATTGGCATACAGGAATTCATCGAAAGTCATCGGATACATGAAGAGCGAGTGAATCCTTCCTACTCCAAAAGTAGGGAGCTCCTGAAGCGCAAATTCCAGAAGTGATCCTGCGGCTATGACATGCAGCTCAGGATAATCTTCCTTGAAGAAGCGTAGTGCCATGATGGCTTCTGGGCATTCCTGAATTTCGTCGAGGAAGAGAAGCGTCTTACCAGCTTCTACAGGGACATTGATATAACTGCTGATTTTTTTAGCAATCAATCGTACGTCAATATCCCCCTGGAAGAAGGTTTTGATTGCCTTGTTACGTTCGAAGTTTACCTCGGCGAAATACTCGAATTGTTTTCCAAAGTTTTTGACTGCTGATGATTTTCCAACCTGTCGGGCACCACGAAGCAGCAAGGGTTTCCGCATGGAATCTTCCTTCCAGGCGATGAGTTCTGAGTCTATGTTTCTATGTATATATTCTGTCATAATCGTAACTCTTTGAATAACAGGCGCAAATATAGCGAAAATACTCAAATCCGAGAAATAAATCGCGTTAAAATACTCAAATCCGAGAAATAATCGGCGATAAAATACTCAAATCCGAGAAATAATATGCGTGAATCAATCTTTGTCCCAAAGTTTGCACACCTCCCAGAGGTGGTTACAGTGGTTGCGGTTACAGAAGTTACTAACACATTTCTGCAGGGCATTTTTGGTGGTATCAGAAAAAAGTCGTATCTTTGCAAACAATAAGTAATCATGACTTTATTGAGAACTGAAATAATAACAATTTAAAATTAGATGAGTATGAAAAGACGAATCTTTCTGATGGCTGTTCTTAGCCTGGTGTTTGTAACAAGTGGTTTCGCACAGTTTCAGAGATCAATATTCAACCATGTTGGTTTGAATGTGGGTGCTGGTACTGAGGGTATCAACGTGGGTGTGGCTGCTCCTCTCACCAATTATCTTGAGCTGGAGGCGGGAGTCAGTCTCATGCCAAGCATCAAGGCTAATGCCGATGTTGACTTGCACTCGAATGTATCGCTCAACGTGCAGGGAGTGGCGGTGAGAATCCCAGATGCTACGGTGAATACCGAGGTAGATATCGCTCGTACTACCTTCAACGTCAAGGCACATCTCTATCCTTTTGGAGGAAACAGCAAGTTCTTCCTTACCGGTGGTTTCTCATTCGGCAATCCTAAAATCGCCAAACTGAGCGGCCATAGTGACGAGATTGAGAGATTCGCCAACCAGTATCCAGCTTACAAGCAGGAAATCCTTGACCTGGTCAGCGTGGGACTGGCTGATTATAACGTGAAGCTGGACGATAACTTTGATATCCATGGCGACATCCGCTGCAATTCCTTCCGTCCTTATCTGGGTCTGGGCTTCGGCAGACTGGTTCCCAAGAAGCGCGTAGGTGTACGTGTGGAACTGGGATGCCAGTTTATGGGAACCCTGAAGGTTTACCAGAACGATGAGAAGGTGGAAATCAACAAGGTGTTGGACGATACGATGGGCGATGATGCAGACGACATCTCCAAGTTTATCGAAGACTGGAAGTACTATCCGGTGCTCAAATTGCAGATTGTAGGCAGAATCTTCTAAGGTTGCCAAGATGGGGAAAAATAGTTGGCAGGTGCATGGAACGGTGAACTTTTGCAGGCTATGTACAAGAAAAGTTTGAATTTTGTATAAAAAATACGCTCAAACGCTAGCAATCTGCTCATTTTTTCGTAACTTTGCACCCGCAAACTTATAAAATAATAAAAGAAGAATGGCTAATTTGAGATTTGAGGTTGTAGCCGAGGCCTTTAAAAAGAGACCTGTTGAGGTGGAAACTCCCAAGGTGCGCCCTTCGGAGTACTTCGCCAAGTATGTATTCAACCGCCAGAAGATGTACAAGTATCTGCCATCCGATGTGTACGAGAAACTCATCGATGTGATAGACAACGGTAATCGTCTGGACCGTTCCATCGCGGATGCCGTGGCTGCCGGCATGAAGCTCTGGGCTGAGGAAAACGGGGTAACACATTATACTCACTGGTTCCAGCCATTGACAGAAGGTACTGCCGAGAAGCACGATGCCTTCATCGAGCATGATGGCAAGGGTGGTATGATCGAGGAATTTTCAGGTAAGTTGCTCGTTCAGCAGGAGCCTGATGCTTCTTCATTCCCTTCAGGCGGTATCCGCTCTACCTTCGAGGCACGCGGTTATTCTGCATGGGATCCAACATCTCCTGTATTCATCATCGATGATACACTCTGTATCCCTACCGTCTTCATCTCTTACACAGGTGAGGCACTCGACTATAAAGCTCCATTGCTCCGTTCATTGCACGCTGTAAACGTAGCAGCTACAGAGGTTTGCCACTACTTCAACCCTGATGTCAAGAAAGTTATTTCCAATCTCGGTTGGGAGCAGGAGTACTTCCTGGTAGATGAGAGCTTGTATGCTGCACGTCCTGACCTGATGTTGACAGGTCGCACCCTGATGGGTCACGATTCGGCAAAGAACCAGCAGATGGACGACCACTACTTCGGCGCCATCCCTGAGCGTGTTCAGGCATTCATGAAGGATTTGGAAATCCAGGCTCTCGAGCTCGGTATTCCTTGCAAGACCCGTCATAACGAGGTGGCACCAAACCAGTTTGAGTTGGCACCTATCTTCGAGGAGACCAACCTTGCCGTTGACCACAACATGCTTTTGATGAGCTTGATGAAGAAGGTGGCTCGCCATCACGGTTTCCGCGTACTTCTCCATGAGAAGCCATTCGCAGGCATCAACGGTTCCGGTAAACACAACAACTGGAGTCTCTCTACAGATACAGGCATCCTGCTTCATGGTCCTGGCAAGACACCAGAGGATAACCTCCGCTTCGTAGTCTTCATCACAGAGACTTTGATGGGTGTATATAAGCACAATGGCTTGCTCAAGGCTTCTATCATGAGCGCTACCAATGCTCATCGTCTGGGCGCCAACGAGGCACCTCCAGCAATCATCTCTTCATTCCTCGGCAAGCAGTTGACCGACCTTCTCGAGCACATTGAGAAAGCCGACAAGAAGGATCTCTTCACCGTGGCAGGCAAGCAGGGCATGAAGTTGGATATCCCTGAGATTCCAGAGTTGATGATTGATAACACCGACCGTAACCGTACATCACCATTCGCCTTCACCGGTAACCGTTTCGAGTTCCGTGCCGTAGGTTCTGAGGCAAACTGTGCTTCAGCGATGATCGTATTGAACACCGCCGTAGCCGAGGCTTTGACCGACTTCAAGAAGCGTGTGGATGAGTTAATTGCCAAGGGTGAGGATAAGACATCTGCCATCATCGATATCGTTCGTCAGGATTTGAAGACCTGCAAGCCTATCCGTTTCGACGGCAATGGTTACTCAGATGAGTGGGTAGAGGAAGCTGCCAAGCGTGGTCTGGACTGCGAGAAGAGCTGTCCAAAGATCTTCGAGCGTTATCTCGACCCTGCATCTATCAAGATGTTCGAGGATATGGGTGTCATGAAGAAGAACGAGCTGGAAGCCCGTAACGAGGTGAAATGGGAGACCTACACCAAGAAGATTCAGATTGAGGCCCGTGTAATGGGCGATTTGAGCATGAACCACATCATCCCTGTGGCTACTCACTATCAGAGTCAGTTGGCCAAGAATGTGGAGAACATGATTGACATCTTCGGTGACGAGGAAGGCAAGAAGTTGACAGCCCGCAACATCAATATCATCAAGAAGATTGCCGAGCGCACTCAGATTATCGAGACCGGTGTTGAGGAGTTGGTTAATGCCCGCAAGGTAGCCAACAAGATTGAGAGCGAGCACGACAAGGCTATTGCTTATCATGACACAGTAGCTCCAAAGATGGAGGAGATCCGTTATCAGATTGATAAGTTGGAGTTGACTGTTGCCGATGAGCTCTGGACATTGCCTAAGTATCGTGAGCTTCTCTTCATCAGATAACAAGCAATTTTCTGGTTTAATTATAAGTTATAGTTTTCGTTTAAGAAAAAGAAAACGCAAAAGCTCTAAAAGAGCTACTCTTCATCAGATATAACAAAGAACGATCAATCTATTTCTTTTATTGGTTGTTTAAGTTTGCAGGCTGCATCATTGTGAAATGGTGTAGCCTTTTTATTTTCAGATAGTTACATAAAGTAAAACCACATTCAAAACAGCCTCAACAAAGCATTGAGTACCTAAAGTAGTACCTAAACTGCATAAAAAACCCCACCTTATAGCAAGATGGGTTAAATAACATTGCAGTGCAAATGCACTATCAGTGGGGTTTCTGGTGCAAAGGTAGCAAATTTATCTGGAAAGCAAAGAAATTTAATGTTAAAAACATAGAAAGCATTACAAGAAAATATATCCTATTAATTTCCACCATTACTATTCATTGCCAAATCAGCACCTAAAATCATTTTAATTTTGCAATAATAAAAAAATATTTTTCACTCTTGCTTGGGCTGTATATATATACCCCCTCGAATTCGAGGGGTTTAAAAGAAGGATTATATAAACCTTCCTAAATTCCCAAGTATTCAATTGTATTGCGATTACGCATCCAATTTGCTATGACAGCATTAGGATCGTCACTCTTGTATCGTGCTATATCTGTCAAAGAAATAAAGTCTTCATTGTTTACAGATATAACAGTAACACCTGTGTCATGTACTATAATTTTTGCCATATTTTGTCAATATTTGGTTTGTGCTTGCAAAATTAATAAAAAGACTCAAACTTACAACAATTTTGCAACAATTTTACAACAGAAACCTGCAAAATAAGCCAAGCATAAACCAACAAACTAATAAACCAAGCATAAACCAAACATACCACAACTAAAGGATTGGACTTCGTGCTGACCGCCATGTTTACAGCTATCTTCGCCGACAACTGGCTTCGGGAAAAAGACCATGCCAGCAGTATTTCCGAACTGATTATCTCGGGTCTGTGCCTCACGATATTCAGTACCGACCACTTCATCATCCCAAGTATGGTCATCATCCTTATATTTCTCACCCTCAAAAAAAGAAAAGTATGACCCTTCTCCAACAAATCATCATAGTTTCTGCAGGCGTAGTGGCCAGCCACCTTGAGAGTGCGTACCACATTACTACTGTCGCCGAGGAGGGCTGAAGCTGAACTTTAGCATTTCACTTTTTTTATAAGCAGCGCATGCTAAAGAATATAAAGAAATATGTATCAATGGGTTATATAGGATTTAAAAGATTCATAAAACGCTATTTTTACCCTATTTTCAGTGTTCAGAGTTCAGTATTCAGCCTCATGAGACATAGAGTAAACAAGTACTTGCAATCTTAAGTTACTGAATGGTGAACAGCGGGGTGAACACTTGCTCAAAGTATTCACCTTTTCGGCTTCGGGGTGAACCCTAGTAAAAAGAACTTTGTATATACAGCGCATGTTAGAAATATAAAATTGCCAAGTGTTCACCCTCACTCTTATTTAGAGAACGTTGCAAACAACAGCAAGCCCCTGCAGAATACCGCCCCCGACCTGCCCTTCTAGGGGTGGGTAGGGTAAGTCTGGCATAAACAAGATAGTTACGATAGCTAAGTATCATGGTTACGATGGCTAAGTATCATACTTATGATATGCATGAGTTGGGCTTCAATTTTCTGTACCCTCTGCTACATACTGCTCATCAGAATCTGACTACACATATTTCTCCATCAGCACAAAGGTGATGAAGCCCAGGAGAAGGGCGTAGGAGGCTTGCTTCTGAAAACCATGGGCATGGGTTTCGGGAATCATCTCATCGCTCGTTACATAAAGCATGGCTCCACCGGCAAAACCCAGCATCACGGGGAGGAAGGTAGAAGAGGCTGAACCCAAAGCGAAACCTAACAGGATGCCTGCCACTTCGAGCAGGGCGATGAAAATGGAGATGAAGAAGGTGCGAGCAGCAGAAACGCCTGCCATCATCAAAGGAGCGATAATCACCATTCCCTCGGGGATGTTCTGCAGGGCGATGCCGAAGGAAACGCCCCACTCCGTTGCGCCTTCTGATGAACAGACACTCACTCCAGCCGCCATGCCTTCGGGCAGTTTGTGCAGGGCTATCGCCATCACGAAAAGCATCACATAGCTGAGTCGGGCATTGTTGCGATGCTCCTCGGGGTCGAGTCCCGTGATATGATGAAGATGGGGAGTCACCAGATCGAGCACATTCAAAAACAGGGCACCTGCCATTACGCCAATCACTACCAGCCACCAAAGACTGGTCTGTTCGAAGGCTGGCACTATCAGTCCTAGCGTAGAAGCCGCCAACATGATTCCGGCACAATATCCCAATACGGCGTCGTTCCATTTATGAGGCAACTCCTTGACGAAGAATCCCAGGATGGCACCTATAATGGTGGCACCGCACAGTCCGGCAGCACTTATCAATACGTTTGTCATTGTTATTTTGCTTTTTATCTTAATCCGTAAAATATATCGAAGTTATCCTATTAAATATGTAAGATGCAGATATATGATAGAAGATAAAACGCATAGACAACCCTCACAGTCATCCATGCCCATCTATTTTCGTATCTGATCTATTCTATTTAATTGTGTTCTGTCATGGTGAAATTGATGCACTTCAATTTCGTATATTCATTCCTATTTCAATTTCTTATAACCGTAAACTGCATTATTGCCCAACTGCTCTTCGATGCGGATAAGCTGGTTGTACTTAGCCATACAGTCGGTACGGCGCATAGAACCCGTCTTAATCTGACCAGAGTTTGTTGCTACGGCAATATCGGCAATCGTAGTGTCCTCGGTTTCACCAGAACGTTGGGAAGTAACGGTGGTGTAACCATGACGGTGAGCCATCTTGATACCCTTTTCCAGGAACTTCACGTTGGTAACAAAGAGGTCGTCACCTACCAACTGGCAACGGTCGCCGATGGCAGCTGTCAACTTCACCCAGTTGTCCCAATCGTTCTCATCAAGACCATCCTCGATAGAATCAATAGGATATTTGGTAATCAGTTCTTCCAGGAACTTGATCTGCTCAGCAGCAGCATGAGCCACAGCCAGAGAAACACCGAGGATGGCATTGGCACCCAGGTTTGACTTGGTCTTGGTACCGTCGAGTTCCAACATCTTATAATCGATGGCACGCTGCTCCAAGGCAGAGAAGCCAACCAAAGCAGGAGCAATTACCTGATTCACGTTTTCAACTGCCTTCAAGACACCCTTGCCTCCATAGCGGTTCTTGTCGCCATCACGAAGTTCCAGCGCCTCGTTCTCGCCAGTAGATGCACCAGAAGGAACCGATGCACGACCAATGATACCTGACTTCAAAGAAACTTCAACCTCTACAGTAGGGTTGCCACGAGAATCCAAGATTTCTCTTGCATGAACATTTTCGATAATCATAATACCATAATACTTTTAATTACATTAAACATTTTTTCCGAGTGCAAATTTAGATATTATCTGATAAACCACCAAATTTCGGGCATCATCAAAACTAGATATTTGCCAAGAAATACCTACTTATAAGTATGCAGTAAATCACCATTTATCACTTCCCCATCATTTTTCCGATGATTTCCTCGAAATCTTCCTTCTGCATAGCACCCATCTGTATAGTAGGATTACCTTTCATCGGGATGAAGAGGAAGGTAGGGATGCTGCGGATGCCGAAGACGGAAGCCAGTTCGGGTTCCTGGTCGATATCCACCTTATAGAAATCTATCTTGCCGGCATATTTCCCGGCAAGAGATTCTACCAGGGGAGCCATCATCCTGCAAGGTCCACACCAGGTGGTATAGAAATCGATAATGGCAGGACGGGAGCCTGCAAACACCCACTCTTCGGGATGAGACTCGTAATCCATAATCTTCTTCCTGAAATCGGAAGCCGTAAGCACCTGCACCTTACCAGCAGAAGCAGACTGATTATTACTGCCAGCTACAGACTGATCTGCCTTCTCTGCCCCAGCCTTACTCTCTGATTCAACACGAGAAGGTAGCCCCTTTGAGCTGCCTTCCTGTTTCTTGTTATTTTGCGAACATCCCATAACGGCTAAAGCCATCATGGCATATAAACAAACATTTTTCTTCATCTAATCATTCTTTAAAATTAATAAGCCAAATCGATTGCAACAGGATATACTCGACATGGGTCGAAGTATTCCGCACAACTGTTCACCATTGCCTGCAAATCAGCCTTGGCAATACCATGGAATACCTGCTTGCCATTTACCATGATGGTTACAGGCTCATTGAGGTTGACCAACTGGTCATTGAGATAAACTCTCAACTTACCACCAGTGGCAGGAGAATAGCTGCGGTTGAACTTCAGATCGATTCCCCACTGCTTATCCTTCAAGATAGTGGTGTAATCCACATTGCTCACCTTGATGGAAACCACGTTCTTGTCGATATCCATCTCGTAGTAGGTTCTAGACTCTGATGGGCGAGCCAGCACCTGCAGGTTGTAGAAACCGGAACGATGTCTTCCATCCATCTCGAAATCCTCCCAAAGTACGGTCTTAGGATATGGATTGCGCACAAACTGCTTGAGCCAAGGAGTAGTCAGACCATAGGTGATATGATGCTGCATACCCGGCAAGAGCTGGATGCGATGACGGAAGATAGGAGTCTTATCTACAGACAATGGGCGAGCCAACTGCGCAGAATCGAAAGCCACCTGGGTGTACCAGGTCAGGTCGTTGCGATAGAAACCGGTATCATCAGCCCCCGTGAGGAAAGAGAATCCGATATTGGCACAGTTTTCCACAGGCGCATTCTTCAAAGGTTCACCACCAGCCATCGGACCCGCTGCAGCCCAATAGTCGGCATAGAAGGAAGCAAGACGCTGACTGCCATAACCACCTTCGCTGATACCGAATACATAGAGACGGTTGGCATCCACCTCACCCTTTACCAGGTTCTGGCGAATCAACTTCTCGAAAGCATACTGCTTGGAAAGATGCCACCAGCGATAATATTCACCCTCGTTAGGAATCTGAGGAATGAAATAGATGGAAGGAGAATCCTGGAAGCTCAGACCGAGCTTGATTCCATTCGACCACTCATGGTCCTTAGGTCCCGATCCGTGAACATACAGGAAGAGAGGGAACTTACCATCGGCAGCTACTCCCTTCTTACCATAATAATAAGGCATCACCGCATTTGGTTCCAGACACTGAGGCAGATTCCAGGAGCTGCTTTTTGCCAATGTCAGATCTTCTGGTTCTATGAGCTTTTCTTCCTGCAGGTTCTTGTTGGCATCGCACCAGGCTGTCCATACCATCTTCTGGTAGTTGGCAATATCCTTGCCGTCGATAGCAGCCTGGAGCTTGGTGTCAAGAGGTGTGTTTTTAGAGAATTCCGCCTTACCGTCTTTCTCTAATGCTTTCTGCTGTGCTTTGAGTGACTGCAGGAAGTAGGCATTCACCTTTTTCTGCAATCCCTGTGACTGCGCCATAGTCTGGGTTGAGTAGCTTAGTGAGGCTAGCGCCATCACCATGTAAATCATTTTTTTCATTTCGTACTATATATTTATTTAATTACTAGTCTTTCAAAGAATAGGTAACCGTAGTCACTACCCTCACCTTTTTAATATAAGGTGTATTGGAATCTCTATCCTCTATCGAGAATTGCCCTTGGTCAGCGTTCATGATCTTATCAATCTTGCTCTTGCTGTTTTCGGCAAACTGAGCAGCAGTCTTCTCTGCATTCTCAATTGCCTCCTGCATCATCTTCGGCTTCATCTCGCGGAAAGCCACATACTCGTACTTCACCGGATTTTCGTAACCACCATCCACGACGGCCACACCTTTCTGAAGCAGGTCACCCTGTCGGGCGATGATGCCACGGACCACCTTCACATTGCGGGAAGTCACGGTGATGATCGACGTGATGTTATAACGGTAAGGCTGACGGTTTTCGCCATATCGCTCAGCATTGAGGTCGATGACCACAGGGGCATTGACATTGATTTCATTTGCCTTCACTCCATTTGCCAGCAGGAACTGGCGGATGGTGCTGGTGGTAGCGTTGATCTTCTTATAGAGTTGCGGCAAGTCGTTGCCAATCTCCTTGGAAACGATAGGCCATGTCACCTTATCAGCCTCAACTTCCTTTTCTGCCAATCCTTTCACCACCACTTTGCGGTCTTTGGCAATCACACTTTCAAGTCCAGACTTGACACAAAATCCAAGCACGATAATGCCTATGGCTAAGATCACTGCTTGCTTGATACCCGTATTGACATTCATAAGAAGTCCTCCATTTATTAAGTTTGAAATGCTTACGAGGACAAAGATAAGCAAAAAGATGATAGCAGCCATCTTTTTTAATCTTTTTTATGTTCTAATTTTAATCTTTTTTATGTTCTAATCTTAACCAGGCAAGAAAGATATGTTAAATCTTCTATACAAACGATACAACCTATTGATTTTTTCACTATCTTTATCCCGTTAAAATGATGTATAACCTTTAAAAACATAACATCATGAAGATAGGTATTCCAAAAGAAATCAAGAATAATGAGAATCGTGTAGGAATGACTCCTGCTGGTGTAGCTGAATTCATTCGACATGGACACGAAGTGATGGTGCAGCATACCGCTGGTGAGAACAGTGGCTTTGCTGATGAAGAGTATGAGAAGGTAGGAGCCAGGATCCTGCCCGACATCCAGAGTGTGTATCGCGAGGCTGAGATGATTATCAAGGTGAAGGAACCTATCGCCGAGGAATATCCACTCATCCATCAGGATCAGCTTGTTTTTACTTACTTCCATTTTGCCTGCGACAGAGAGCTCACCGATGCCATGATCAAGAGTGGTGCTGTCTGCCTGGCTTACGAGACGGTAGAAACCGACAACCATCATCTGCCACTGCTCATTCCGATGAGTGAGGTAGCAGGAAGAATGGCGATTATCAATGGTGCCTACTATCTGCAGAAGACCAAGGGCGGCAAGGGTAAGCTGATCAGCGGTGTGCCGGGCGTGAACCGTGCGAAGGTTCTCGTTCTGGGCGGTGGAACCGTGGGAGAAGCAGCAGCAAGAATGGCAACAGGATTAGGTGCTGATGTGTGGATTACCGATATTAGTCTGCCTCGTCTTCGCCAGTTGCAGATGGAATTGCCGATCAATGCGCACACCCTCTACTCCAACGAGCACAATATCCGGAAGGAATTGCCTGATGTTGACATCGTAGTAGGCAGTGTACTCGTTCCGGGCGACAAGGCTCCACACCTGATTACCAGGGATATGCTGAAGTTGATGGAACCTGGCACCGTACTGGTGGATGTGGCTATCGACCAGGGAGGATGCTTCGAGACCTCTCATCCAACCACCCATTCCGATCCGACATTCATGGTAGATGGCATTGTGCATTATGCCGTAGCCAACATTCCGGGAGCCGTGCCTCATACCTCAACCATCGCCTTGACCAATGCCACTCTGAAGTATGCCCTCGCTCTTGCCGACAAGGGATGGCGAAAGGCGTGCAAGGAAGACAAGGCTTTGTATCGGGGATTGAACATCGTGAATGGCAAGGTAGTATTCAAGGCGGTTGCCGATGTCTTCGGATTGGAATACGAAGAGATGGTATTATAGGAGATCGCATTATAAATTCATGAAACATAACTTTTAAGCCCTTCGATTCCGTTGGGTTTAAAAGTTATGATGTTTTTTGTGTGCCTTTCCAATGATAAAGATAGACTCGTGGGCAGCGATTCTGCAAGGGAATATTCAAAAATTTAAAAACATATTTTAATAATAAATGGATTACAACATGATTGGGACCGCATGGTCGTTACTACCTCCTATCGTCGCCATCGCTCTGGCGCTGAAGACGAAAGAGGTCTATTCTTCTCTTTTTATCGGTATCATTCTGGGTGCCGTTCAATATTGCATTTCGATGGGAACAGGTTTCGACGGATTCCTCGTTCATCTGACCAACCACACCGTAGGCGAAGGCGAGGATGCCAAGGCATACGGTTTGATACATTGCCTTTCCGACCCTTGGAACGTGGGCATTCTGGTTTTCCTGGTGGTTTTGGGTAGCATCGTTTCACTGATGAACAAGGCGGGTGGTTCTACGGCTTTCGGCCGATGGGCTTCCAAGCACGTAAAGTCGAAGATTGGTGTGCAGGTAGCCACCATTCTGCTCGGTATTCTGATATTCATCGATGATTACTTCAACTGCCTTACCGTGGGTTCGGTGATGCGCCCTATCGCAGTGCGCAATGGCGTAACCAAGGAGAAACTGGCTTATCTCATCGACTCCACAGCAGCTCCTGTCTGCATCATCTCCCCAATCTCCAGTTGGGCAGCAGCAGTATCGGGCTTCGTATCGGGAGGCGAGAACGGACTGGCACTTTTCTGCAAGGCGATACCCTACAATTTCTACGCATTCTTCACCATCCTCTTTATGTTTGGCATCGTGATCTTGGGCTTCGACTTCAAGGCGATGAGCAAATATGACGCAAGACTCAAAGAATGGTATGAACGCACCAACGGAGGAAAGCTCGACGAGGTGAGCGATACCAAGCTACAGATCGTGGAGCATGGTGTGGGAGCGAAGCAGGAAGAATCATCCAAGAGCAAAGGCTCTGTGAGCGATCTTGTGATTCCAATCATTATGTTGATTATCTTCTGCATGGCAGGTATGGTATATTCGGGAGGTTTCTTTGATGCCAACAATGCCAACTATATGAATTTCGTAGATTCCTTTGCAGGCAGCAATGCCTCTATAGGTCTAGTGATTGGTTCATTGGCAGCCCTGATTCTAACTATCGTGATGTTTACAGCTCGCAAGACCTTACCATTCGATGAAGCGATGAGTAGTCTGATCAAGGGCTTCGAGGCGATGGTACCAGCCATTCTGATTCTTACCCTGGCATGGACCCTGAAGAGCATGACCGACTCCTTGGGTGCAGCAGAATATGTATCTAGCGTAGTGGCAAGCAGCGCTTCTGAACTCCAGATGCTCCTGCCAGCCATCATCTTCCTAGTTGCTGCCTTCCTGGCTTTCGCCACAGGTACATCCTGGGGAACCTTCGGTATCCTGATACCTATCTGTATCGCCGTATTCCCAGGGGCCGACCCTTTACGCATCATTTCCATCTCTGCCTGCATGGCAGGTGCTGTCTGTGGCGACCATATCTCACCTATCAGCGATACCACCATCATGGCGAGTGCCGGAGCCGAGTGCAAGCATGTGCATCATGTTTCATCTCAGTTGCCTTATGCCTTGACTGTAGCTACCGTCAGCTTCCTGACATTCATCGTGGCAGGGTTCACCCATACGCTGGGAATGGTAACCAGTGCCATCATCTCGTGGATCTTCGGTGTTGCCATGCTCGGTTTTGCTTTATTTTATTTAAATAAGCGCCAAAAAGTTAAATAGTTCTTAATTTATTTGTATATTTAAAATATTTTTAATATCTTTGCATAAGAAAAGTTGCACTCGGCAATTTGAAAGCAAGCTTTCATTGCGCTCGTTTGCATTTTCTTTGCAAAAGAATTTAATAAAGAACATATTAATACATAAAAAAGACATTATGAAGGAATTGAAAGGTACAAAGACAGAGAAGAACCTCCAGGAGGCATTCGCTGGTGAGTCACAGGCTCGTAACAAATACACATATTTTGCAAGTAAGGCTAAGAAGGACGGTTATGTTCAGATAGCCAACATCTTTGAGGAGACAGCTGCCAACGAGAAGGAGCACGCTAAGTTGTGGTTCAAGTACCTGGAGGGCGGTGCTATCCAGGATACAGAGAAGAACCTGGAGGCTGCTGCCAATGGTGAGCACGATGAGTGGACAGAAATGTATCCACGCATGGCAAAGGAAGCTCACGAGGAAGGCTTCGAGGAGATTGCTGCCAAGTTTGAGATGGTGGCTGAAATCGAGAAGCACCACGAGGAGCGTTATCGCAAGCTCTTGAAGAACGTGCAGGACAAGCTCGTCTTCTCTCGCGACGGCGACTGCATCTGGCAGTGCTCTAACTGCGGTCATATCGTAGTAGGCAAGCAGGCTCCAGAGGTTTGTCCAGTCTGCAACCACCCACAAAGCTACTTCCAGATTGAGGCTCAGAACTACTAAGATTCTATTACAGGAAATTGAACGATAGGATAGGATTATAACATAGAACCTATCATATAGAAGACTTCCTATAGAACCAGATAAAAATCCCCTGATGCAATAAAATATGCATCAGGGGATTTTCTTTTTTACCACTGGTTGATATCGGCTTTTGCCTCTATCTTTTTCTCGATGTTATCAGGAAGTTTGGAGAAGAAGTCGTAGCCGGTAATACGCTCCACCTCATCTACCGAGTTGACAAAGTCCTTTTTCTGCAAGCCGGTAGCTCTCTGGTTGCGACAGATAAAACCGATGGCTTGCGGATTCTTGCCAGTTCGGAGGATTACCTTGAAGAAAGCATCAGGCACCACCACCTTGTTCTTACCTAGTTTGCGATGCTGCTTATTCAGGAATATCGGACCGCATACGATATATACCTTACCGTATTTCTTTGCCCAGGTACGACACTGCTGTTCGATACTATTCCAGACACCCGCATTCAAGGCATGGGTCTGGGGACACATATTGGTCATCAGGAAGCACTCGTCCATAGCCTTCTGATTCCACTTGTTATCGCCAGCCGGACAGAGATGACCCCTATCATAAGCGCTGTTGTAGTAATCAGCCTTCATTCCCTTAGGTGATGGCATATCCATATCATCCTCAAAGTCGCCACGCTTCAACTTTCCTGAAGCATGAGCGCGGGTCAATGACCATGCCACCCAATTAGGCTGACGGGTATCGTGATTATATGATACGGTATAGGCAAAACGCTTTCTGATGGTTTGCGATACCTTTTTCTTTGAAACCGGGATTTCCATTCCCGGTGCATCCCCCTGTGCAGCTGGCAACATAGAGGACGACAAGCCCAAAATAGAGAGCAAAGCGATGGCGCCAGCTATCACCCATCCTCTCATTTTCTTATTGAATTGAATCATCTTTATTTTATATGAAGAGATTATTATGTATCTTTATAAAGAGATCTTTATGTACTTATCCTATTCCGCAGGATTAATCTTTTCCAACATGATTTCTATCAGTCTCGGAACCCCATAGTCTTCTATCTCACTTTCCTTGATCCAGATGTAATCATCTGGGAGTGGAGGACGGTTTTCCGTTTCCAGGAGATAGAAATCGGCAAGAAGGATGCGATGAGTCAGTACGTGCTTGACATCTTTTGCCAGCAAAATCGGATTCTTCACGAAAGAAGGCAGCTCCTTGACATCGGAAACATTATAAGGCTCCCATAATCCCTGCCAGATATCACCTTCTCCACGGCGATGGATGGCAACCATCGGTTCGGATTTTCCTATACCATCCGCTGCCGAAGATTTACACCTTATATATATATAGGAGAGATGGCGGGTCTTCACCTTCACGGTCTTGTTCTTGACGGGCAGTTCCTCTACCCTGCCGCAACGCAAAGCCTCGCAGGTTTCTGCAAGCGGACAGAGCAGACACTTCGGAGACTGGGGGGTGCATTGAATCGCACCGAAATCCATCATTCCCTGATTATAGGATGCCGCATCGGAGGCAGGCAAGAGTGATTGTGCCAAAGCCGCAAACTCCTTTTTTCCCTGTGTTGAGTTGATGGGAGTATCGATGCCGAAATATCGGGAAAGCACCCGATAGACATTGCCATCAACCACAGCTGCCGGAATATCGAAAGCGAAAGAGCCGATGGCAGCAGCGGTATAATCGCCTACTCCCTTCAGGGATTTGATGCCGTCAAGGGTGTTGGGGAAAGAACCGAGAGCCACAATCTGCTTGGCAGCAGCATGAAGATTGCGGGCACGGGAATAATACCCCAAACCCTGCCAGAGTTTCAAGACATCATCCTCGCTGGCTGCAGCCAGGTCTTCTACCTTGGGATAGGTTTGCATGAACCGTTCCCAATATTCCCAACCTTGGACTATGCGGGTTTGCTGAAGGATGATTTCGCTCAGCCAGATGGCATAAGGGTCGCGGGTTTCACGCCAAGGCAAATCCCTGCCGTTTTCACGAAACCAACGGAGTATTTCTGTTGAAAAAAAAGAGTTATTGATCATTATTATGCTTTTGCCCTTTCAGGGCGTTACTTTCTTGCTTCGGTCCTTTTAGCGGATTACAAATCCGCAATAGTTACCCATACGGCGGCGGTTTGCAAATCCGCCGAAA